>ERZ857745.467-NODE-467-length-62210-cov-10.104079_pt1 | contig 62210 bp, 55 predicted proteins | sample MGYA00519699_ERZ857745 | MGnify/ENA primary metagenome ERZ857745 (study PRJEB31778, sample SAMEA3449357) | human gut metagenome | biome: human gut; feature: human-associated habitat; material: faeces | place: United Kingdom | collected 2010/2012 ... | reverse complement strand
AGAGCAGAGCAGAGCAGAGCAGAGCAGAGCAGAGCAGAGCAGAGCAGAGCAGAGCAGAATTATGCGATTGATGTTGTGAAATACATAATGGCATTTTGTGTTATTGCTATTCATACATTGCCATTAAAGAATGTTCAAAATGAAGTAGTTACCAGTTTGTTTGATATATTTGTTTCACTTGCGGTTCCATTCTTTTTTCTTTCAAGTGGATATCTTGTAGAGAAAAAATGCAAAAAAAGGAATGACAAGATATTCGTATTAAACAAGCAGATACAGAAACTGATACGGTATTATGTTATTTAGACGGCAATTTATCTGCCTATTACAATATATTGGTTTGCCTAATCTGGGGACGGGATAGTAAAGTCTACGGCTTTGTTCTTTAGGAATGTGATCTTTCAAGGTGAAAATCACTATTCATGGCCGTTGTGGTATCTTCTTTCATCCATATATGGATTTATGGTATATAAGATCATATCTAAAAAAAGTTCGAACTGTACGGTATTGTAGCTATCTGTATTGCCGTTACTTTGCAGTATTCGGTAGATTATATTATGGCAGTGCCCGTTTCTGAGAACCAGTTACTTGGCATTATTTTTGTTTTAATAGAAAAAACAATAGGTAAAGGAAGAATCTTTTCGGGAACATATTATATTTTGCTGGGTGTGTTGATTGCAAGAACAAGAATATTTGCAAAGGCAAAAATTATTCTTCCAGTATTGGTGGGAACGTTTTTAGCTGCAGCATTCTTAAATCTCTTTCTCATGAAAATAATAATGAGTGTGATGTTCTTTATGTTAGTGCTGATGTGCAACTGCTCTGGCGATGGAAGAAAATTTAGACGAACAAGTACAGTAATATATTATATGCACATGATTTTTCTTTTTGTACTGAATATGTTATGCAAGCAGTCGATGTATGGATTTGTTGGGTTTTGCTTCTGTTGTTTTATGACAAATATATTTGCTTATATATTGAACACAAATGAATATTGCAAAAATAATACAGCGGTAAGTTTGCTATTCGGTTCTCTATACAGATAGTACAGATAGTAGGTGCCTGACCCCATGAACAAAGCGGTTGATTATGCATTTCAGGATATTGAGGATATTCCCGGGGAGCTGCCGGCAGGCAGAACTAAGCCATGGGGGGACGGGACAGGCCGTGCTTGCTGCTAAAGCCGTGCTGAAGACACCATTTGTCGTGATAAATGCTGATGATTATTATGGCAAGGAAGGCTTCAGACTGGTTCATGAGTATCTGGTGAACGGAGGACAGTCGTGTATGGCTGGATTCGTACTTAAGAATACATTGTCTGATAATGGTGGTGTGACCAGAGGCATTTGCAAGATGGACGATCAGAATAATTTGACAGAGGTGGTGGAGACCAAGAATATCGTCAAGACTGTGGATGGTGCAGAGACGGATGGCACAGCCATTGATACGGAGTCTCTGGTGTCCATGAACATGTGGGGACTGACACCGGAATTCTTGGATATGTTGGAGGCAGGATTTGCGGAGTTCTTTGAGACGGAGGTCCCAACTGATCCACTTAAGGCAGAGTTTCTTATTCCTACATTCATAGGAGAGCTTCTGGATGAGAAGAAGATGACGGTTAAGGTCCTCCGGACGGACGATACCTGGTATGGTATGACGTATAAGGAGGATGTTGAGGCTGTTAAGGAGAGCTTTAAGGGGATGATTGAGGACGGCGTGTATGAGAAAGATTTGTTTGGGGATTTGTAGATAGGATGTTTATATGGATGTGATGTGATTGCCAGCCCGGGAGGGCTGGCAATTGGTGGTTATGGGTAATTATATATTAGTATATAAAACCACAATGCCCAAGTTACACATTGATTTTGAATACTAAAGATATAGCATAAAATAGAATTGTATGATAGAATGTTAATGGAATATAAAGAAGGTGTATTGATAGAATAAAAAAATATTGCAGAAAAGTGCACAATAGGTCAATGTTATGATGGTGGAGTAAATCGTGGAGAGAATGGAGAATGGAGAATAGAGTTATATATAATGTGAAGGTCAATGAAGATACATATCAAGTGGAATTGGAAAAAAAGGTGATGGCTGATAGCAGTTTTGAAGTTCAAGAATCAAGTGCGAATGTTTGTTATGAAGCAATAAAATCAGAATATGATTATTGCGTTACAAGGGCAGAAAAGTTAGAAAATAAGGTATATATTTTACTAGCCGCATGCACATTTATTTTTGCATTATTAACGGCACAAATCGATAAAATAGGGAAAATGAAATTCCCTAGTAATTGCATGGAATTATGCATTGTGATTTTATATGTAATCACGCTTATTATAGCTATTGCTAGTAACGTTTTGATGATTATTTTATCAATTAATTTATTAAAAAGTACAAAGTTTGAAAGAATAGATGAGGCAATTTTGCTGACACAGGGGCTACTTGACGAAAGTGATATAACGGCTGTTAAGTTTATTGGCAGACTTTATGTACAGAATACAGAACGAAATAATGCGATTTTAGAGAAAAAATATTTTCGATTTAATAAATGTGTTGTACTGTTCTGTGTAGGCACAATAGCAGGGATTGTTCTTGCATTACTTAGTAATATTATTTGTGTATAACCAAGGAGGAGATGCAATGTCTAACAAAGAAAATTGGGAAGAAATACTCAAAGCTTGTAGAAAAAAAGGCCCTATGGATGAAAGATTACTCCGGGGCCCAACTGAGTCGAGTGAGGAAAAAGATGATGGATATTATGCAAATGCTATGAGTGGTAAGAAATACCTTCAGTTTTCATGTGATGAAGATGAAGACAAAGAGTAGAGGATTAGAGATTCACACTATCTGATAATGAGGTTCTGAATATGAGTGAATTATATGGATACGTATATCCATACAGGCAGACCCCTAAGTATGCTAGTTTACTCATACAGAGTATTTAAGATTTTTCATATACAAAAGCGGGAAAAGAAATATATTTGTGATATATATAACAGGACAACGTATTTTTAAAGGGAGCACAATGTACAATTATAATAATCTATACAATTTTAAGAACACAATAAGACATTTTATTAATATAGATTCGTTAATTTTTCCAGATGATATTGCCGCATTTGACATAAGTAAACTTGCCTGGTCTGCACCCTTTAAGTATCGTATAAGAAAAACTTCGGATTCATTTAGATCACTTAAGATTCCTAATATTCTTGTTTTTGCAGCTGCATATGAAAAGATGAAAAATTTACCTGATTTTAATAATCCTACTAATTTAGATGAAAAACATAAAAGACTTTCTGTCAATATGCGTGCCGGAGAATTTAGAATAGGATCTTTTGAAAGCTGCTTAAAAGAGGATTTTGAGAAATTGTGTATTTATGACTGTTTATTAAAAATAGATATAAAAGAGTTTTATGGCAGGATATATACACATCTTTTGGGTATGGGAGATTGCGAGAGATATCTTACTGATATGAATATTGGTGCAACGAATGGGTTGATAATGGGAAATTATCTTTCGCTATATTGGGCAGAAAAACATTTAAGTGATATAAGTCATGATTTGGAATCTGAATTTAGCGAAAAAAATATAGAATGCGAATTTAGTTATTTTTCTGATGATTTCTATTTCTTTTTCAATGATGGAAATGAAAATGAAATCATCAAGATCTTTGATAGGGTATTGGAGAAATATGATTTAGAAAGAAATAAAGACAAAAAAGAATGTTGGGATTATTTTTCATATAACAATTATAATGTGGTGGAGAAATACTGGAAGAAAATAATTTCTGTATGTAATCAAACGAGACACCAGGATACGCAAAATAGACTTGTATTTATAAATCAGCTCATTTACAGATGCTCGTTGCTGGAGGATGATAAGCTACGTAGAATATTGATTAATGGCTTTTTTAGAACTAAGTATTTTAGGAAAGATATAAATTTTTCCAGATATACATTCAGAAATTATGATATTCATCAATTATGTTTTTTATTTAAAGTGTCACCTGAATGTTTGCTATACTGTGCTGATAGAATTGAGAAAATTTCTAATTTTGATGCAGATTATTTTAGACATTTTTTGGAAGTAAGATATAAGGAAAGTCTGAAGAAAGACTTTAATGAAGAACAATTGTACTATTTTTATGCTATGAAACTTTGGGGATTTGAAGACATATTAAAACAACAGAATGAATTGGTGACATATAGCAGAAATCAAGTTTTAATTTCATACTATTTGATGGAAAATTGGTTTTCAGTGGAACAAATAGAAAATTTAAAGCAACAAAAAGACGAAGAATTGTGGTTTCAAAGTTATCACCTTATTTTGTATATACAAGAATTATTTAATAATTTGGATAACAGTATTGATGAATATTTGTTGCCAAGTTATGCAAAGAAAGAGGCACAAAAGAATGCGTACAGAGAGTTTTACAAAAATAATCTGCAAGCAAAAAAATCTATAGTTATACCTATAGATGAGGTTAATGAAAAACTAAATAACTACTTAGAAATACGTTTTGAGGAACATATACGAGTGTGCGAATAAAAGGTCGGTAATGAACTTCTTTTGTGGTAATATCTAGGATTTACATTCTAAACAGACAGTAAGGAATGGGTATGACTTATGACCCAAGACAGGCTGCTATAGGGTGTCATGAGCATAATTCACAGTTGTATATTGCATATTCTGATATTATGAATTCTATTACATAATATTTGTGGGATAGAAAGTAAACGCTCCATAGCTGAATAATCCGGGGTGAAATCCATCACCTGTCCGGCGTATGGAAATCAATGTTCCGTTTTTTAGGGAATCACGATTCCGGCAAAAATGGAATCACATTTTTCCTAAACCCTTATAATGATGTTATGCACTTTTAGTGTAAATTCATTATGAGGAGGTCACGATTATGACCAAATATCGCAAAATCATCCGGCTTACCGTATTAGGATTCTCACAACGTAACATCATGGCAAGTTGTGGTGTTTCACAAAAACTGTCGTCAAAGTTCGAAAACGTGCCAGAGAACTAAATATCTCTTGGCCACTTGATGAATCAATGACCGACACAGAGCTTCAAAAGCTTATGTTCTCGAAAGAGAACAAGGTATCTGCCAACAAGCGGATACCTGATTATGCTTACATCCGTAAGGAGTTGCTCCGCAATGGAGTCAGTAAGAAACTCCTGTGGACTGAATACATGGAGGACTGCCGTGCCAACGGCGATGAGCCGCTTATGTATTCCCAGTTCTGCTACCACATCCAGCAGGATGAGCAGAAACGACGTGCTGCCATGCACATCAATCGAAAACCCGGTGAGCAGGTTGAAGTTGACTGGGCAGGGGATCCTGCAACAATCATTGACCCGGATACCGGTGAAATTTTAAGGGCTTATATATTCGAATGTAGTAGTAGGTGCCTGTCCCCAATGTGGTCATGGGGCCACGGAGACCGTGGCTCTTGCTGCTCTATAACCACACACCTCTACGCGGTGAGCAGCAGGCAACGATCGAATGATTGGCTGAAATGTGAGTTAAACGTAAGAAGAAAGGATGATGTAAATGATTCTCAAGAGAGATGATGCATTTAGAGCTGTCTGTGAATTTAGAACAGAAGTGACTCCGGGAAGATTTAGCGTTGGAACAGGAATGTTCGTAAGTTTGCAGGCTGATGAGAACAGCTTCTATGGTTGGATCGTAACAGCAGGGCATGTAGCGGTAGGAACTACAGATAGTACAGAAATCGTGATTGCCACTAAAGATGGAAAAGTAGAAGTACTGCCATTGAAAATGTTTGGCCCTATAACTAACTGGAAACATCATCCGGTTGCGGATGTAAGCGCATTCCAAATTATTTTTTCAGACACAAATAAAAAATTCATGGAAAATCGTTTTTTCCCATATGACCATATTAATACAGAACGAAATGCTGTTTCAAGAGATTTTGAACTGACATGTATCGGATTTCCACAGGGGCTTGGGACTGAGGACTCGTTCTCTCCTTTTACCTTTAGATCTTATGCATCGTCTGGATTTGTTACGTTACAGCGTGCGGATACAGGTAATTTGTCTGAATTCTTTTGCTTAGAGAATCCAAGTGTGGGTGGCTATTCTGGATGCCCAGTCTTTGATCTGGGATATTCTACGAATGGATTGATGACAATGACAAAAGAGAAAACTTGGTGTCATGGAATTATGCATGGAACAATGAGTGATAATACTGGTGGGAAAATCGCACTGGTAACGCCTACGTTTTATTTAAAAGATATTATGCGTGGATATTAAATAAAATAAGTACTTACTATAATAAATGCACATAGTAGGCAATGCCATTAAGTTAATTGTTCGCTAAGTGTTCGATGTATCAGGAAGAACCACAACCAGTGTTGTATTCCGACCTACCATTGGTGCCAGACCCATAAACACGAATGAACACTACCGAAATTTTCTTATGCGACAGTTGAGGTGAAGTGGTTTGTGTGATATACTTTATAATATTTTGTTGTATATTTGTTTGTGAGAAGATAATCAGGAATATAAGAGGATGGAGTATTTATGGAAACTATAAAGGATGTTCGTGATTTTAAAGCTTTTTTGAAATCAAATAAAGAAAAAATCCAAACTAGTACAGTGAATGCTTCAGACATTTCTATTCATGATGAATGGATGAGAGAAGATAAATGGGATGAAATATATAAAAAAGAGGGGAAAAATAATGGGGGAGTATAGGACTGGAGAAGTGTGGTGGACACATTTTCCATTTGAAGAGATTGATGAAGATAAGCATAGACCGGCAATTGTATTGGATGAGGACACTATAGCAGTACTCGCAATGATGGTTACAAGTAAGGACAAAGAGAACCCATATTGTGTGAAGATTGATGACTGGAGCGCAGCGGGTCTTTCGGTTGAGTCTTGGGCTAGAATTGACAGAATCATTAGTATGGATGAATGGAGAATGGATCGTAAGATTGGCGATTTATCAAATCATGATCTTGCTAAATTTATGCAGTTGGCAACGGAAGTGATATCTGAAACAACACATGAATTTTCACTGGTTGCAATAATCAATGAAAGAGGAGAATTTCTCCAAAAATATGATGAAAGATGGGGGTGTTATTTATTCCCATATTTTAGAAGTATTGATCCAAATAAGAAAAATGTTGATGATAATGTCAGTAGGATAATGAAGACAGAAGTAAGTACAACATATATAACGACAGCAAAGCATTGTAAATATTCTGTTAGTGATGATGTTTATAAAATTTATAATCATAAATTATATAGATTAGAGTTGGGGAATGTTCCAGAACATATGATGGAGCGCTCATTTGAAATAGATGGAGAACCATATTCATGGATGTCAATGGAACAGCTAGAGAACGATGCTGATATAATGGCGAAAAATGATGATATAATTGCATTTGTAAAGATGAAATGTTTATGATGGGTACGAAGAGTTTATATGTTGCAGTATAACTTATTCAGTGGGGTAAAATCAGTGCTTATTTAATGGTGTCTAAGGTGTCAGGTGCAAGAGAATATTCTGTGAACATTTGCACCGGCACGTCGTAGGTTTCCTCGTGAAATTATGTTTTGCTGCATAAAAACAGATATAAAATAAACATATAATCATAGATTGTGGTACAGGAGTATAAAGAATTAAAAAAATACGTCAACAGGGGTTGTGCGAATTTGCTTTGTGTGATTATATCCGTAAATAACGATATTGATCTTTGGGGAGGAAGATAGGGCATGACAGTAGGACAACGAATCTTTGAATTATTGGACCAAAAAGGAATGTCACAGAAAGAGTTTTCAATTAGAACTGGGATAGCGACCACAACGATCAGTGATTGGCGGAAGAAGAATACGAATCCAGGTTCAGACAAGATACTGCTCATATGTGCAGCTCTGGATGTAACACCAGAATATCTGCTATCTGGTGTTACAGAGGATAGCAAGAGAGGACAGGCTATGGACTATGTTGTTATTCCAAAAGATACTGAAGAACGATGGGTTATAGATACATTTAGCAAGATGGATTTTGAAGACAGGGAACATCTGATTTCATATATGAAGATGATGGCGAAGAAATAATGAATTTTGAATGTAGAGAAGTGGAGAAGCATATACTTATAATACAGCAGCGTGCTGTCTTCAAACTCGAGGCTAGCATAATGACAGCAAGAGCATTTGAATATATACTTTAATTACAGTAAGAATTTACTGCAAATGTTTGTTGCGACTCGATATGCAACTAAAATAAGGTCGAGTTCAAATGTTTCGAGACTTCATTCATGAGAGTGAGGTCTCTTTTTGTTAGGAGAAATAAATGGGCAGGTGCATGATAGACCTTGTTTTTATACATACAAAGATAATTCTACAGGAATATATTGGATGATTCCATTTTCATCTCAGGTATCAAAAGTTAAAAAAGATCTATAACAGCAAAATGCAAAAATATAAGCGCTGTGATACCACAGTTTTTGGCGAGGTGCTCGGTCATGAAAAAGCGTTCCTTATAGGAGAGATATAAGGGGCTGACAATTGGTGGTTATGGGGAATTATATATTGACATATAAAAACACAATATCCAAGATACACATTGATTTTGAATGCTAAAGACATAGTATAAAAAAGAATTGTATGGTAGAATGTTAATGGAGTATAAAGAAGTTGTATTGATAGAATTAGAAAAATATTGCAGAAAAGCGCACAATAGGTCAATGTTATGATGTTGGAGTAAATCGGTGGAGTGAATGGAGAATAGAGTTATATATAATGTGAAGGCCAATGAAGATAGTAAATATATTGGATGTTCCAGAGTAATATTATTGTGTGGAGATATTGCCAATCCAGTAGACGGAGAAAACGCATGTCCATACGGGCAAGACTCCTTAATATGCTAGTTTACTCATACAGAGTATAGCATGTCTGCCAAAGCCTTCCTTGACAGTAACTTTGGCATTTGCTCGACAAATAAAAGTTATTTGAGAATTATTATATAAAGTGGTATACTTTTTAATCGTTAGTTCAAATATGTCAGGAAATGTATAGGGGGATTGTGCTTTGTTGAAAGACAATGATATAAGAACAACCTTGATTGATGAATTGAATAAAATAAATGCCAAACATGATTATAGAATTGTAGAGGAATTGGCTGTTTGTGATGGGGAAGCAAGAGTTGATGTTGCGGTTGCAAATGGAAAACTGTGTGGATACGAGATTAAAAGTGATGCAGATACATTAGAACGACTTCCGTTGCAACAAAAATGCTATGATAAGACGTTTGATATGGTTTCAATTGTGGTAGGAGAGAAGTTTAAAGATAAAATAGAAGAATATATTCCTGAATATTGGGGAATATACATAGTTTGGGAATTCAAAGGAGAATATAGAATTAGAAAAAAACGAAATGCTAAAATAAATAAAAACATAGAGGCTATTTCCTTACTTGAATTATTATGGAAAGAAGAACTTATTTCGTTATTGAAAAAGGCTGGAGTAAAAGGAATATCTGGGAAAAATAGAAGAATATTGCGGCAAATAATACTGGAAAAATTTTCTTTAAAACAAATAAGAGATTATACACGAGAAACAATTAAATATAGAGAGAATTGGAGAGATTAGATATATTTATTCTAATCTCTCCGTTTTTTACATTAAAGAGACAATCAAGGTAATATGGTGATTAAAGCTATATTCGACCCAATTGGTGAGATTCCCTCCCTTGCTATTTGTTCCGTTAGCTATCGAATCTATTATGCCATCTCCATATGAGAATGACTTACCAGAATAAAGAGGGTGGTTTATGAGCTGTTTACATGCAGTTACTATATTTATTAGGTCAAGTCCTCCCTTTTTGAGAGGAAGTCCTTTATAGATTAGATATTTTTCCTCGGTAGAATATTTAATTTTAAAAGTAGGAGACATGCCAATTATGTAAGGTGTTTCATTTAAGTTCATAGGTCCATAGTCAGCATATACATAATTAAAAGTAAAATTACGTTGTAAATTCAGAGATATTTGATGGATTGCTAATTCAGCACGTTTGCGCTCGCTTATGCAATTTGAAGTAAGGTTCGATATATCCTTAGGAAATGAACAACTGGCAATAATAATACGTCTGTAATTAGACAAATTAGGGATATCAGATATTGCAGTTGTTAATGCCGCTTTTTTAGGATAAATCTCATCGTCGATGTAAGTTAAGTCGAGTAACAGATCCGTTTTTTCGGGAATAATCCATAAATTATCAATATAATCTTGCAGGGTTTGACTTATCGATTCAAAGTCGTTCACGCGTATCCTTAAGCAAATTCCATTTGTATTTTCTAAACTTGCCGCATGGCTGATATTGATTTCATCATTGATGTCAAAAGCTGGTATAGCTCCTGGATGATGTATGAGTGTGAATAAATTTCTGTATATATCAAAATATTCGTCAGGGTTATAAACGTCTGCGTACCAACTGGCTGATAAATATAAATAGAATAATTTATCCTCCCAACTTATGTTGAAAGATGATATCAATTTTTAAAATTTTTTTCGTAGGCAGATTCGTCTGTGGTTGTTGAGGAAACTGTAGGAGAAGCAACCTCAATAAATGGAATAATTTGACTTGATATTTCAGGAGAAAGATTTTCAAGGCATTTTCTTTCTCCAGTTTTCCATCTTAAAATTGGCGTATATTTTATATTTATAGTATGAATCTCCTTTTGTATTAATTTATTATGGTTTTGTGACTTCGCATATTTATAAAACATATTAGAACCTGATAATTATCTATATATTAGGTTAACATATACACTAACCAGAGTCAATATTGGTTATGAAAACGATTACAATAAATGCATTTCTAAATCTCTAAAAACTTATGCTTTACCGATCTTTATGTTATACTTATACCAAACACAACTTGTTTTGCACAAAGAGGTATAACATATGAAGATTCTTATCACCGGCGGAGCTGGGTTTATTGGCAGTAATTTTATTTTTTATATGATGGACAAATATCCTGAGTATGAGTTTGTGTGCGTGGACAAACTCACATATGCGGGAAGTCTGGATACGATTAGACCTGTCTTGGACAGGTCTAATTTTGTTTTTTATAAGGCGGATATATGCGATAGAGGTGAGATGTATCGTATATTTGAGGCGGAGAGGCCGGATGTGGTCGTGAATTTTGCGGCAGAGTCGCATGTAGACAGATCTATAGATAACCCGGAGGTGTTCCTTGATTCTAATATCAAGGGGGTGTCCGTGTTGATGGATGCATGTATGCGATATGATGTCGGCAGATTTCATCAGATCAGTACGGATGAGGTGTATGGAGATCTGCCTCTTGACAGGTCGGATTTGTTATTCACTGAAGAATCGCCTATTTGTCCGAGCTCGCCGTACAGCAGCTCGAAGGCGGCTGCAGATCTTTTGGTTATGGCTTATCATAGAACGTATGGCTCACCGGTTACCATCAGCCGGTGTTCAAATAATTATGGACCATACCAGTACCCTGAGAAACTTATCCCTTTGATGGTGACAAATGCATTGGCGGACAGACCGCTGCCTGTTTATGGACAGGGGATAAATGTCAGGGATTGGATACATGTGGATGACCATTGCCGTGCCATAGATGCGATATTGACTCAGGGAAAAGTTGGTGAGATATACAATGTGGGCGGTCATTGTGAACGGACAAATATTGATATTGTCAGGATGATTTGCAGGGAATTGTGTAAGCCCGAGTCACTAATAACGTTTGTCACCGATAGGAAAGGCCATGATCTGCGGTATGCTATCGATTCAACTAAGATTGAACAGACTCTTGGCTGGCGGCCGGAGGTGAATTTTGATGATGGAATACGGCAAACTATCAGGTGGTACGCAGATAGATTGAGGGGAATGTAGGATACGGGAGTGTGAAGGAATGAGTAAATATGTATATTTGTTTGAATTGGATTCTGTGCGCAAAACAGATGAGGAGATAATTGCGGGACAGGCTGCCTTGTACGATGAGATTGTGACAAATGGTAATATAGTTGTCTTGACTTATAATCAGATGGTGGATTCGAGGGGCTTTTTCAGCCTGCTAAAAAACGGAGAATACAAAGAGGCTTTGCTGAAATTGTTTGATAGTGGGGTTATCAAGATATCCCAGTATGGCGATATACGTACTGTGTCCCAGTATTTGATGGATTCGATAGAGGATGACAAGCAATTTATATATTCCGCACTTCCATTGAAATATAGCCAGAAACGACTTACCGCAATTATGAAGAGATGCCTTCTGTATTCTGATTTGTCTGAAATATATGAGTACGGTCAGATGGCTTTGGCACTAAAGAAGAATGAGAATGGTGAGTAGCATAATGATGATTATAAGAACAGGCGAGATGAGCTCATAGATATATTTGTTGAAGTGGACAAGAATGGTGAGCACCAGACTAATCTATCCTGGAATGCTATGGCTGAGATATTGGAGAACTTGTATAGCTTTATGGAAACCGTGATCAAATTGAGCATGATGCATGATATATACATAAGTCCAAGGGCTGATGGTGAGTTGGGCTGTTGGAAATTCAGTTCGATATTGGATAAGGTTATACGTTTATATGTTCCGAAAGATAATGTGGAGCTGTGGGGAAGTGCTCAAACGATACTTGATAACATATATAAGCAAAATAAGAATGAAAATAATCGTTCAGTGTATATCAGAAAGCTTAAAAAATTGGTAGAAACAGGCACAAATGTCAAGGGGTGTCAATATGCACAGGCAATTGTTGATTTGTGTTATAACTATGCTTGCGAGAGCAGTATATCAAACGTGTCAAGGCATTATGATGTGATGGATTTAGAAGATTGGGGTAGTGCCTGCCATGGTGAGAATACATTTGAATGTGACTTTTCTAAGCGATTGAAGCGCACGTGGGATGGTGGAAGGAAACGTGATGAAAGATATCTTGTTGATGAGAAAAATGATTTTAAGACATTCAAACTGGGAAAATATAGACCCCCAAAGATCGTTAATGCTGCAAGAATTGTAGGTTATGTCAAGGATAAACCAGAAATAGATAGGAATTATGTATTCTATTATGAGAATAACGCTAAGAAGGACAAGCATAGAAGAAAACTGAAACTTTTATGTGGAATATTGAAGAAAATAGTATTTGCTATTTTGTGTTTTCTAATAGTGATAAGTCCCGAACTGACAGGTGATTATTGGACCGCAAAAGCTATGCAAAATAGTTGGATAAAACCTGCTGTAGCATTTTGGAATTCGGTTCCTTCGGGTATTCAGACAATGGTTATGCTGATCATTACAGAGATCGTGACTTCGCTCATAGCTAAGATTCCTGGACTTGATGCTTTGTCATTATCAGAATCCTTAGCGGAAATCTGGCAACTGCTTAGGGATATGGTTCGGATTACCTTTAGAAAAAGTAAGGCATATGTGAATTCGGTCATGAAAGGATTAGATAACTCTGAACATTTTTGTGAAGGCGAAAAAATAAGATACACATTGACAAAAGAACTGAAGAGATATTTAAAGCTTTGTGAAGATAGGAATATAACAAATGAGGATTCGGAATATAAATCGTATCCGATAGCGTCCCTGGATACTTTAGAGGCCAGAAAACAGATCCTCCGTGACGAGGAGCTGCATAGCCGTAAATATGGAGTTGTTTACAGCAGCGCATATAATATGATGGTGGTAGACCCGATACGCAAGGATGATAATGAACTTATGGCGTATGAGAGAGTCCTGCCAAATGGAAACGATGGTGTAGTGATTCTGGCGAAGCACAATGGAAAATATGTTTTGCTGGAACAGTTCAGACATGCAATCAGAAGAAGACAGTATGCATGCCCTCGTGGTTTTTCTGATCAAAATTGTACACCGATTGAAGATGTACGCCGTGAGATTAGAGAGGAACTGGGCGCCGATATAATAGGAGAGCCGATTGAACTCGGCCGTATAGCCGCCGACAGTGGCCTCACGGGGGGATGCGTCCATGTATTTTTGACCAATATAGGCGCCTACAAACAACGTTGCGGCCATGAAGGGATTATATCTACCATTGAGTTAACAAGGAAACAGATGGAGATATGGGTTAGTAAGAAGAGGATAGATGATGGATTTACGCTGGGGGCGTTGGAGCTGGAGAGGTGTTGGCGCTTGAAGCGGAGAAGAGCCAGGGTGGAATTGTAATGTGTTATATGTAGTATGGGAATTTTCTAAGGGGGACAAAGTATTATGATTTGTTATATAATATAGATTGAAAAGATAGTGTGTTATAATATTATTGAGGAAGTGAGAGACTAAACAAGTAGGTGATGATAATGTTATGCAGAACTTCGCAAGAAAAATGTAAAGAATTAGAAGGTGACACGTGAAATGCAATGTGATGAAAATAATATTTTGGATAATAGGTTAACAGAATTGCACTGGTTTTACAGTCCGTTTTATTTTATGGATTCGAAGGTCGATTCTCAGAAAATATGTAAAATGAGAAGTATCGGTAGAGAACCAGTATTGGTGCTAGATAGAAATATTTTTTCTAGACTGATTAATGTAGTGTCCAAAGGGAAAACTGATGAGGGAAGTACCAAAGATATTGCATTTTTAATTGTTTGGTCTGTTTTGAACGATGTAAAAATACTGCCATATTATGCTTTAAATGAGGTTGCTGAAGGAAAAAATAGTGAAATGGTAGCTCAGCGTGAATATAGTATTTTTAAAAAGATATTTACAGATATTACATTGTTAGAATGGTTGACGTTGGCTTCAGGACTAGAAGAAAAAAACAGAACACTGGTGAGCGAAGAGGAAAATATAGAACAAATAGAAACACGATTTTATAATACTTCAATAGATTATTTAAGTAATTATGCTGCAATACTGCATTTATCTTCAGTATTACTTTCTGAGAAGGAACAAATTGCTAAATTTAAAAGTTTTTTTGAATGGTTTTATAGCAATTTAAAAGTTTCAAGATATACAGTAGTATATGTTTGTCGATTGTTGTTAGGCAATAATGATTACAAGGAACCCAAAAAGATACATGGAAAAGATATAGTTAAAGCAATTAAGGGATGTCAAAATCAAGCTAGAGATTTATCGTATCTTACACAGCTTTCAATAGATCGTTGGCCAATTGAGCAATACGAACCTATACTTATAACAGATGATCAAATGCTAGGGGATATATTTGTTAATGGATGCTTTAATACACAACCAATTAGGGAATTTGAGAAAAATATTAAAACATCAAGTAGGATAATAACGGAGTGGGTTGATGATTTACTTGCGAATCATAAAGAGCTTGAAGTAGATGATTATGAGATATATTTCAGAAAGGTAGTTGGGCAAGAGTTAGATATGTTCAGAACGATTTTTTTTAGTAAGAATGATCATCTAGATAACAAATAGTAAACAACCCATAGCCAGTATCTACCTATTTTATCATATTTTGATATATTTACTCCGAATAGTTGGAAAATAGGAGAAGAAAATCCAAATATTTGGAAAGAAGATTATGAAAACATGACTAGTAGTTCGGGAAAAGTAATTTGCAATCTGGAATGAAACTATTCAAAGATAAGATTAGATCGTAACAGCATACATATAGAGATTACTAGCAGTACTGTTCCCACTGTAATCTGTTCTATTATGAAGCCCTTTGTCGATGCTGAATTATGCAGTTGATGTTTTGAAATTTGTAATAGTATGTATATTAGCGTTTATAGGAAAAAAAGAATAATGCAATAGGATTGCTAAAACAATGTTAAAGTGTTATGCTGTAAAACATAATAATTAAGATTTGAGTTTGAAAGATGTTTTTGAATAGTGTTGTATATGTGATTTGATAAATCCTGTTGAGAATTGTTTTTATGATGGAGAACTAAGTGGACATATAGGGGAACTATGAAATTTTTATCATTGTTTAAAGGAAAAAATAAAAATACACAAGTAATGTCAAGAAGTGAGACTTCTCTGGAAATAGAAGCAGATAACATCCTTAGCAAAAGAGGAAAGCAAATAGAAGATGGACTAAGTAAAACCACAGCTAGTACAGGAACTCCAATGGAAAATTTGCACGGTGGGGCGAAAAAAATGGCTCAAATGTCCAATATAGGTGGTGGTTCAAAAGCAACTGGTGGTGGTGGCGTTGATGAAGGAATGAGAGCAATGCTACAATACACACAGGCCGACGCTGTGAAAAAGACGGTGGCGAATAGCAAGAATATAAGAAGTTATGGTGAGATTGACAAAGTAGAGTCAAAAGATAATAAATGAGATCAGAATATCAATATGGTGAGCGATATGATATTGATTTGGTTAAGCCTGAAGATTATAAATAACTTCAGGCTTTTTCTTGTGGAATGAGCAACTTGATAACTTTATTCATAATGAGTTAATTCAAAACAATGAGGTATACTCAGAGACTAGTTTGTTGCATGGAAACGGATATAAAAATCATAGATTATGATACAGAAATATAATGAATAAAAACGTTATTTAAAAGAAGGTACATTAGGTCTTATGAATCACAAAAACATTACTCCGGGAACATTAGTAGAAGGTTCTGTTTCAAGTACAGATATTTCTTCTGATGAAATAAATCAGTTGAAGTCTCAAATACAAGATATGCAATTAGAAATAGACATTCTTAAAGAAACGATAAATGTATTAAAAAAAGACCCAGACATCGATCAGAGTGCTCTCAGCAACAGAGAGAAGGCGGTGATAATCGATGTCTTGAAAAATAGATACTCACTGCCATTATTATTACAAAAATTACAATTATCAAAAAGCAGTTATTATTATCAGGAACAATCCCTACAAAAAGAAGATAAATATACACTTTTACGTGTTACAGAGACTGATAATAATCTAAAAAACATCGTGAATATTATTGATGAAAAACTAAATAGAGCTTGTAAATTAATGAGTTCGAGCTTGAATAGGAGATCAGTTGAATGAAATTACAATAATATAATGCTGAGAATTGCTAAATATAATTGGAAATATAGTATAATTATATGATACAATATTTGTATATGGCAATATTGAAATACTAATATTACAAAAGGAAAGGGGGAGTATGATAATAAATTTTTTAATTATCATACAAGATAAATGAAGAAGATTGCGATATTTAATCACAAAGGTGGCGTAGCCAAAACAACAACAACATTTAATTTAGGAAGTGCAATAGCACGACAGGGAAAGAAGGTTTTATTAGTTGATACTGATTCACAGTGTAATTTAACATTATATTCTATGGGATATGAAAAGTATGAAAACTACTGTGAATCGGGAAATCAAAACAATATATATGGGTGTTTAATTCCGGCATACAAATCACAACCTAGACTTGTTGAAGCGGCGGAATGTTATTATATCGAGAATAATTTATATCTGTTACCAGGAAATCTTGATTTCACGGAGAATGAAGTTCAGTTAGGTATTGCAATGCAATTATCAAATGCATTAGGGTCTATGGTAAATTTGCCAGGTGCTTTAAATTATCTTATTGAAAAGACATGTGAAAAATATAGTATAGATTATGTTCTGTTCGACATGAATCCAAGTTTGAGTGCAATTAACCAGAATATTATTATTAGTGCTGATTATTTTATTGTTCCAACATCGCCAGACTTTTTTTCTATTATGGCAATACGATCTTTGGCTAGAGTGTTGCCATCATGGGAAAAATGGGCTAAGGAAGCTAGGTGTGCTTTTTCAGAAGCGGCTTATAAATTACCTTTGGATACACCAAAATTTTTAGGATATACAGTAAATGATTTTAATTTGAGTAAAGGTGCTCCTCAAAAAACATTTAGATCTTTTATCAATAGAATATCTACAGAAGTGACAGAAACACTGATTCCATCACTTGAGGAGATGGGAATGTTAATGCCAAATGAAAAATATATGGATGCATGTCAGAATATGGAGCAAAAAATTAAAAATTATAATGCAAAATATGAAAATATGTATTGTTTAGCTCAAATTTCAAATTTTAATAAACTTATTGCAATATCAAATGAACAGTCAATACCTGTATTTGATATAACACTTGATAAAGCAACGGAAGGTCAGAAAAAAACGTTAAAATGGTTTAAGTTATTATATAAAACTATGGCAGAAAGGATAATAGAATTAACAAATGAATAGTGCGAAGAAAGAATTTAAAGAGAATATTTGCTCCATTAATAATTCGATTCAGGTTTATAAGTATTTGAAAAATAATGCTAAAAATATGGATAGTACAATTTTGTTACGTTCACAATTTATGCTTATAGTTAGTGCTTTTGATACATATGTTCATTCAAGTATAACTAATAAAATTATTGAAATATATTTTTCTCAAGATAGTGATATTTTTGTAGATATGGATATTTCATTATCTAGAGCATATAAAATGAAAAATTCAGATGAAAATATGCAGAGGGAATTATTAGAAAATTACCTTGTAAAAAAATTAAGTAAAGACTCTTTTCAATCACCTAAGAGTATTGAATATGCATATTCAATTTTGAAAATAGATCACATATGGAGTAAATTAAGTGAACAGATGGGGATGAGATCTGAGGATATAAGGAATAAACTGGCTTTGATAGTTGATAGAAGAAATAAAATTGCTCATGAATCAGATTGGAACAAAATCACTAGAAAATATGAAGATATAGAATTGGAAACAGTTTTAGAATGTCAAGATTTTATTGAAAACATGGTAGAAGCATTGGATAAATTAGCAAATGCGGGAGCTATATAAAAATAAGTAGTATTTCAATATGGAAAATTCCCTAATCACAAGTTATCTTATAAACGCTTAGTATACTAACTGAAAGTAACGTACAGTGTACAATGTAATTAAGAGGTTATATGTGCGACATCTAATGGGGACTATTCTATGAAAACTAAAAAGCGATTTTGAGACCAGATAATTCATTCGGTAAATAATGGTGAAGCTTTCAAAGGGGTAAATTATATTTGTTAGAAGATGTTAGATAGTGAATAGTTGTAAAAGGGAAATAACTTTAAGTTTTATATTGACTATATGACTACTTTGGTGTAATGCTATAATGTAGATATTATATATTACTATATGACGAACACATATGTAGTATTTTAAACAATATAGAGAATGTATGACGGAAAAGGCTGATGAAATAAGTCTATTAATTTTTAAGTAATATATTTGATTATTTTGTCAATGATTTATAGTTTATATAGGCGCATCGTTAGATTTTTGAGTTGTGTTTCGCAATTCTTGGTGAAAACGGTAGGGAGACTTGCCACCCAATAAAGGATATATGCCTGTTTTACCCTTATTATAGGGCATAATGAGTAGCGATGCGCCTTTTTTAATATTGGGGGGACGAATGTATATTAACGAAGTGAATGATAGGGAGAGACTTGCAATTTTATTAGATGTTCCGTTGCAGAAATTGACGTATATTCTATACGTAAAAAAGACTGATAATTGTTATAAACAATTTCAAATCCCTAAAAAAGATGGCACTATGAGAATTATATGTGCACCAAATGATGAATTAAAAGTAATTCAAAGGAAGTTAGCTAATGAATTATGGAAATATCACTTATATTATATGGAAAAGAAAAATATAGAGTCGAATATTTCTCATGGATTTGTAAAAGGAAGGTCTATACTTACAAATGCAAATATACATGTAAATAAGAAATATATTGTAAATATGGACATAGAAGATTTTTTTCCAAGTATTCATTTTGGACGAGTTAGAGGTTATTTTAATAAAAGTAACGAGTTTAATTTATCAGAAAATGTTAGTACAATTATTGCTCAGCTTACATGCTATCAAGGTGTTTTGCCACAGGGGGCGCCAACATCACCGATTCTTGCTAATCTATTATGCAATATATTAGATATGCGTTTGTTGAAAGTATGTGCAAAATATAAAGTGGATTATTCAAGGTATGCTGATGATATGACTTTTTCTACGAATGATAAATATTTCATTGTTAATCAGAGTAGATTTATTGATGAAATTGAAAAAGAAGTAGAAGAGTTTGGATTCAAAATAAATAAAAAAAAGACTAGATTAGATTTCTACAGTTCCAGACAAAACGTTACAGGGCTTATAGTAAATCAGAAGATAGGGGTAGATAAAAAATTTAGAAAAGATACGCGTGCCATGGCATACAGTCTGTATAAAAATGGTGAATTTAAAATAGATGGCGAGATTGGATCTGTTTATCAACTGGAAGGACGGTTTGCATTTATTGACCAAATAGATAAATACAATAATAAAAGTGATATTCAAAAAAACATTTGGGGATTAAATTCTAGAGAGCGAGAATATTTAAAGTTTTTATTTTATAAAAATTTTTTTGCTACAAATAAACCAGTAATTATAACTGAAGGGAAAACAGATATATATTATCTGAAAGCGGCTCTTCAAAAGTACTACGTCCAATATCCAAAATTAATAACAAAAAAGGATGAGAAGTTTATATATAATATAAATTTTTTTGAAAGAAATTCTAAGACTCAATTTTTCTTCAATATAAAAAAGGATGGTGCTGATACTTTGAAAAATATATACAATTTATATACAGGACTTAATAATTTCCCTAATTTGTATAAGTATTTTTTAGAAGTATGTAAGTACATCCCGAAAACACCTGTTATATTATTATTTGATAATGAGCAAAAAACTAACAGGCCACTTAAAAATTTCCTGAAATATATAAATTACAAAGATGGGAAATTAATAGGGAAAAAATGTTTGATAGGAAATTTGTATATTATGACAAATCCGCTTGTAAAAAATCTTGAGGAATGTGAAATAGAGGATTTATTTGACGATGAGGTTCTTAATGTTGAACTTGCAGGAAAAACATTCTCTAGAGATAAAAATATTGATTTAAGTAAGAAATTTGGTAAATCAATATTTGCTGATTATGTATTGAAAAATTATAAAAGTATAAATTTCGAAAATTTTAAACCGATTCTAGATAGTATAAATGAGTAGATCTTTAGACCACAATTATGGTTGATGATCTAATTAAAGATTGATTCACTACTTGATGAATCATATAGTGTTTTGCGGTTCATAACAGCAAAACTGGTTGATTTCGAGAAGGAACTCAAATATTGAGTTCCTTTTTTATTTTTAGGCAAAATATTAAAATGGCATTTGTGTTAGTAGTGTAAACTCATGTTATTTGTATTAAAATTGTAGATATAATATGTAAAATATTGATGGCGAACAATAGAAGTGTTATGTTAATTAATAATGATATATCGTTGGTTTTCTATATTATAAATATGTACAATACAGAAAGACTAAATACGAAACTATACCATAAGATATTTAAAGCTGATCCAAATTTATCAATATATCTTGAGAATCCAGATCCGCTTAAAGACTATGCTGAGGAATTGCTAAACCATTTAACGCATGCTGGCGACATGGAAGACCTTCATCAGGCAAAGGTAGATATTTTAAGAGACTATAGTGACATATATAATTTTGATGTGACAGATGCAGAGTTTCCTGAACCGACAGGCTATTTCGTTGATGCAGAAGAGAAAAGAGCTTTTGTAGAAAAAAGAATTTTACTACATGATATAGTTCTGTATTTAGGTAGTATATATAAAAAATATCACAAGAAAATATATGATACCCATGGTATGTTTCCTGAAATCCAGCTGAAAAATATGGCCATAGATTATACTGAAATATATCAGAAAGCAGTGGGAGACTATAAGAACGCCATTGTCAATGGGATGCCTCATGCAGTGACAGCCTCATTTATGTTACCATCCCTGATCGAGCGCGGTTTAACATTAGCTTTGCAAAATAGAATGTTATATAAATGTATTTGCGGATTGCCTGAAACAAACTATTTAAATGAAGAGGGACTGATTGATGAAGAGGAGGAGAAATATATTGACATTTTTCTTCATAATACAGAGAGATTTTGCTTTGATGCCAGGGAAGATCATGTAATGGGAAAGATGTACACTCTCTTTGTTCGTCAGGGAGTATTGGAAGAGTCGGCAGAAAATGAGATGGTTTTGACGGGAGTGGGACATAGAAATAGAAGTGGAAGAAAAGTTACACGAACTCTGGGATCATTGCTAAAAAGCGATTTTGCGAAAAGTGAGATTTTGCCTGAGTATATGGAGCTCATGGATAATATTTTTGTGAAGTTAAATATCAGAAACAGTATTATGCACGGTCTTGGGGAATCATTTGATTACTTGAATATTGGACTAGTGTCTATAATGTTTCAGTTGTTATGGGATATTGGATCGTGCGAAATATTTAAGAATTGAATATGCGATAGAGTTTTATTGGAGATAAAAGATGTTTAATTACAAAAACCTGTGTGACTACGAGTTTGAAATATTGTGCAAAGATATAATGCAGAAGAAGCTGGGTGTCCCCCTTCAAATATTTGCGAGAGGTCGGGATGGCGGCATTGATATAACTGATGATACTGTGAGCAAGAATGTTGTTATACAGGTCAAGCATTATATCAATAGCAAATACAGTGATCTTATATCAAGCCTGAAGAAGGAGGTTTCTAAGGTTGCCGAGCTGAAACCGGAGAAATATTATGTGTGCTGTGCATTGGAACTTACCCCTGCAAATAAGACGGAGATTTTCAATTTGTTTGCAGAATACATGGAGGGTTCATGTAATATATTGTCGTTGAATGATATAGATGGGTATCTGCAGGATTCGGCAAATATTGATATAGTGCGAAAGCATTACAAATTGTGGCTTGAATCCACAAATATATTGGCAGAGATATTTTTATAGATTGCGAAACGCTTCTCTACAATATAAAAGAGGAACACGTGAGCATTTGTCGTCAGAGGAATTGGAAGACCTGCTGGATTCGATGGATTTTGATGATTTTTGTGTATTTGAAGAAAATCTGAAGAATAATGGACTGGAACTGTGTGAACTGGTGGACAGTGATGTTGTTCTGGAAAAGCTGGACAAGGCCATGCGGGATTACATAGATGGATATGACAGATCCGAAAGTTATACAAATCAGGATGCATATGAACTTTTTAAGGAGAATACGATATACAACGGAGTGTATCATGAGGTTGATGTAGATAAGGTTGTAAATATTTTAGCGGATTGCGTGCGGGATGATATATATGACGATGTGACAGGTAAATTGGCAGTGTTCCCTCGTGTGATAATAGATGACATGGACTTATCCAGATATTATATCTGGGCGGATACTGGTGAGATTGAGAGTTATGTGTGCGATGTGCTTGCTGATCCTGGTGACAGAGATTATGGCGATTTTTATGATGAGGATAGATATTATTCGGGACAGTTGGATGGGATGGATGAATTGGATTTTATATTTGCGGAGTGACAGCTTTTGAGTTGCGTATTAGAATTATTCTGTATAAATTGAGGTTTAGTTATACAAATAGAACTTTAAGTTCGTGGCACTGCGCTTTAATGTGTTTTATAATGTTGCTATGGAGGTGTTTGGATAAATGAATGGACAATTTATTTCCTTTAATAACCAGAGTGATTTCGGAGACATAGTGCGTATTTACCGTGATTGTCAGCATATATCACAAGAACAATTTGCAGAAATGATAGGAGTAAGTCAAAGAGCTGTAGCATATTGGGAGAATGGAAGAATTCCAGAAACTAAGAATATGCAAAAGGTTTTACAACTACCTAATTTTATAGAAGCTTGCAAAGATTATTACAAGGGGAGGGCATTTTAATGAGCACGGTAAGTACTAAAAATTTTGGTGAGGTTAAGATTGCTATTTTGAATTTGTTGAGTGATCATGAGGAACATAGTGCAGATGAAATTTTTGCTTATGTTAATAATGCGATTGCCCCGAGGGAAATAACGAAATCTCATATGTATACATCTATAAGTCAATTAATTGATCATGGTATAGAAATAACTAAAGCTGATAATGGGGGGTATTGCCTAAAGGAGGAGGAAAGCAGAATTATCAAAGATTCAAAAGACTTTGTGGTAAAACGGTTAACAGAATGTATGGATTATCTGCAACAAAGGCTTAGTTTTGATCTTAGTACTTTAGAATATCTTAGCCTGAAGGAGCTAAATGAGGAATTACAGAATTCTATTAGTGAGATTATAGATAAATAAAATACTGTTGAAAAATAAAAATAACAACTCAAATTTTTGAGTTGTTATTTTATTTTTATAAATATTATTTGATTTTATTGCATAAACTTAAATAAACAAGTAAAATTTAAAATAATTATGGAGGTAACTAAAATGACAACTGAAGAATTATATGAAAAATTAGAGTTAATTCAAAAAATAAAATGTGAAACAGCAACATTAGAAATAAAAAGTGCAGAAAATGGATGCCCCAAGAGGTTGTATGATTCCCTGTCTAGTCTGGCTAATCAGGATGAAGGAGGAATTATTATATTTGGTGTAGATGAGAGCCGGAATTACAAGGAAGTTGGTGTGTACGATCCGCAAGATATTCAAAAGAAAATAAATGAACAATGTTTACAGATGGAGCCGGTTGTAAGGCCATTGATTACAGTGGTTGAAAAGGATAATAAATTTTTTGTCTCGGCAGAGATACCTGGTGCAGATATTACGGATAGACCTGTTTTCTATAAAGGAAAAGGGCGGATTAAAGGCTCGTTTACCAGGGTTGGGGATAGTGATGAGCCTATGACAGAATACGAAGTATACAGTTATGAGGCGTATAGAAAAAAATATCAGGATGATGTGAGAGTTGTCGATAGAGCTTCATTTGCTTCCCTCAATCAGGACTTGTTATCAGAATATATCAGATTATTGAAAAAAGGAAAGCCAAGGTTAGCGGCTATAGAAGATAATGAGATATATGAACTGATGAGTATAAAAAGAGACAATGAAATAACATTAAGTGCAGTGATGAATTTTAGTATTTATCCGCAGGCATATTTTCCACAATTATGTATTACAGCAGTTGTTGTTCCTGGGACGGATGTTGGAAATGTAGGCTTACAAGGAGAACGTTTCTTAGATAATCAGCGAATAGAAGGAAATATACAAGAAATGTTGGAAGGGGCTATGCAATTTGTAAACAGGAATATGCGTACAAAGACAATAATCGATCCTAAAACTGGAAAACGGGAGGATAGGACTGACTATCCTGTTACTGCAATCAGAGAAGCTGTTCTCAATGCTCTGGTACACCGTGATTACAGCATACATACGGAGGGGATGCCGATTCAGATAATTATGTTTGATGATCGAATTGAAATTAGAAATCCTGGAGGAATATATGGAAGAATCAGGATAGATCAGTTGGGAAAGGTACAACCGGATACCAGAAATCCTGTAATTGCATCTGAATTGGAAGTGTTAAAGATAACAGAGAACAGATATTCAGGAATTCCTACTATTCGTAGAGCTATGAAGGAATATGATTTACCACAACCGGAATTTTTAGATGAGAGGGGAAGCTTTATTGTTAAACTATATAAATACGGAGAAGAAAAACAAGAAGCTGATACAGATGATATAGAAGCTGATGGCTTAATACTTTTCTGTAAGACACCACGAACAAGGAAGGAAATCTGTGAGTATTTGGGATTGAGTTCGGTAACATATGCAATCCAGAGATATGTAATGCCGTTGGTTGAGAGAGGAATAATAAAAATGAGTATACCAGATAAACCAAAGAGTCTGAAACAGTTATTTTATTGTGATGAACAGGAGGGGTGATTAGATAATATTAAGCCCTATCACTGATAAAAATGCTCCTTGAAATCCCCCACCCACTTCTATATAATTAAAATATATTTGTTGCGGAAAATGAACTATTCAGCCCGGTTTTACAGGGCTGAAGTTCAATACCAGGGAGGATTTACTATGAGGTTGGTTACAAGATCGGATTTTGATGGACTTGCGTGTGGCGCACTGCTGAAGGAAGCGGGAATTATTGATCATTGGAAGTTTGCGCATCCGAAGGATCTTCAGGACGGATTGATCGAGGTTACGGAGGATGACTGCCTTGCAAATGTGCCATTTGTTGAGGGTTGCGGACTTTGGTTCGATCATCATTCAAGTGAGCATGAGAGATTGGCGCTTGAGGGGAAATACAAGGGGGAGAGTCGTATAACTCCATCGTGCGCTAGAATAATCTATGAGTATTATGGAGGCAGAGAGAGATTTCCGCAGTTTGACGATATGATGGAGGCTGTTGATAAGGTTGATTCAGGTAATCTTACCATCGATGAGGTACAGAATCCAAAGGGATGGATACTTATTGGATTCCTGATGGATCCTAGAACCGGACTTGGAAGATTCAGGAATTTCACCATATCAAACTACCAGCTTATGGAGAAGCTTATAGATGCATGTCGTACCATGACCACTGATGAGATACTTGCCATGCCGGATATACAGGAGAGAATAGTTCTGTATAATGAGCAGACAGAGAAGTTCAAGGAGATGGTCAAGGCACATACCATAGTGGACGGTAATCTTATCATAAGCGATCTTCGCGGAGTGGATCCGATATACACCGGCAATCGTTTCATGATATACAGTATGTATCCTGAACAGAATGTGTCAGCGTGGATAGTAAGCGGACGTGGCGGACAGGGATGTTCGGCAGCAGTTGGATACAGTATACTGAACCGCACAGCGACCATGGATGTTGGAAGCCTTATGCTCAAGTATGGTGGCGGTGGACACAGGAAGGTTGGTACATGTCAGTTCAAGGATGACGAGATGGATACAAGACTTCCTCAGATGCTTGAGGAGCTCAAGGCTCAGGCTAATTCATAAGAAATATTGACAAAAAATAACCGAATGATACAAGTTTTAATTCGTATCATTCGGTTATTTTTTATGTTATAAAAATGTTTTTAAAGGTCTTCTTAAAGATTAGTCTCTCTGGAACAGATCTCTTGTGTATACCTTGTCTTTGATGTCGTCGAGGCATGAATTGTACCTGTTGGCGATGACAGCGTCGGACATGGATTTGAATTTGTCTAGGTCATTTACAACTTTGCTTCCGAAGAATGTGGTTCCGTCTTCAAGGGTTGGCTCGTATACAACGACGGTTGCGCCCTTGGCTTTGATACGCTTCATGACACCCTGTATACTGCTCTGGCGGAAGTTGTCGGAGTTGCTCTTCATCGTCAGTCTGTATACACCTATGACACATTCCTTCTCCTGGGCTACTGAGTAATCACCGTTATTGTTGTAGTCGTAGTAGCCTGCGATGGAGAGAACGCGGTCTGCGATGAAGTCCTTTCTCGTTCTGTTGCTCTCAACGATGGCGCTCATCATATTCTGAGGCACGTCGTTGTAGTTGGCAAGGAGCTGCTTTGTATCCTTTGGCAGACAGTATCCGCCGTATCCAAATGATGGGTTGTTGTAGTGTGTTCCGATTCTTGGGTCGAGACATACGCCGTTTATGATGTCCTGTGTGTTAAGTCCCTTCATCTCTGCGTATGTGTCAAGCTCGTTGAAGTAGGACACGCGGAGTGCGAGATAGGTATTTGCAAATAACTTTACAGCCTCAGCTTCGGTGAAGCCCATGAACAGAGTGTCTATATCTTCCTTGAGGGCACCCTCCTGAAGCAGTGCGGCAAATGTATGGGATGCCTTAACTATCTTCTCGTCATTCTTGTCTGTGCTGACAATTATCCTTGATGGATAGAGGTTGTCGTACAGTGCCTTTGATTCACGAAGAAACTCTGGGCTGAAAATGATATTTGACGTGTTGTATTTCTTCCTTACGGACTCGGTATATCCAACTGGTATAGTTGATTTGATGACCATGATGGCATCCGGGTTGACCTTGAGGACGAGCTCGATAACGGCCTCAACGGCTGATGTGTCGAAATAGTTCTTGTTGCTGTCGTAGTTTGTCGGAGCAGCTATGATTACGAAATCTGCATCCTTGTATGCTGATTTGCCATCGAGAGTTGCTGTGAGATCAAGCTCCTTCTCGGCGAGATATTTCTCAATATAGTCGTCCTGTATAGGGGATTTCTTGTTGTTGATGAGATCAACCTTTTCAGGGATGATGTCAACTGCCGTTACATGGTTGTGCTGTGCCAGCAGGGTCGCAATGGACAGACCAACGTAACCGGTTCCTGCCACTGCAATGTTCAGTGGGGATGGAGACTCGAGCTTGTGTGCGCCAGCATTGATGAACATTTCTGTGAGGTCGAAGTTCAAAACCTCTGACAAACTTTCGAGCTGCTCTATAGAAGGAACAAAATCCTTCTGCTCTATTCTGGAAATGAGTGCTCTGTTGATACCGGTTGCATCGGCGAGCTGAGCCTGGGTCATACCTTTTTCTTTTCTTCCGTTCATGACAGTGTCGGCGAGACGTGACTGTGATAATTTCTTCATGATCAAAATTCCTTTCTCTGATGAGTATTCTCTATTATTCTTAGAAGTATTATTCAAAACTAGCAATAAATGTTAATATTTATAACATTTACAATGCCATAATACATGTAAAAACGGCATAAATCAAGAGAAAAATGTATTTTAAACATAAAATTATACATAATTAATGTTAATTAAAATAACATGCATAAAATAACTGAAAATATAGTTTATTTCAACGCAACATCGAGTCTTATCGGATTGTGATCGCTGTTTTTAAAATCCAGATCTATGGTCTCTGTGGAGTTGATCTGCAAATTGCTCGATACTATGAATCCGTCGATGACATAATATTGGAAACTCTCGTGGTCATGTCCTTCGTATGGTTTGTCCAGGGATCGGCATGTCGGAGCTGAGGAATCGGTGGTGCAGGTGAAGGAATCTCCAAATTCAGATACATCTATGCTTCCTGGTGCCCACAGGTCAGCGGACTGCTGAGGGTATGCGGACAGATCCACATTTGAAAAAGTCTGGTTGAAGTCGCCTCCTGCGATAACGTAGTTTCCTGCTGCAGCCTCATTTTGGAGAATGTCGGCGAGCATCCTGGTCTGGGCGGCTTTGCCCTCGCCTGAGTCATAAGCCTCCAGGTGGAGATTTACTATGACGAGTTCGTGTTCACTTCCGGCAATCGGTATTCTGGACACGATCAGGCATCTTTTCAGGTTGCACAGTCTGATCGGGTAGGAAAATGGACATGGAAGCTGTATTCTTTCTGCATCCGATACTTCAAATGAGCTGAGAGTCATTATTCCTGATGTCACTCTGCCGATCGGTGGAAGTGGATATGGAACCATGAGTGTTTTGTAGTTGTAGGCGTATGAGCTTGTGTATGACGGCAGCTTTTCCCTCAAAATATCGGCTTCGTTTATCTTGTGGCTTCTGGATGATCGTTCATCGACCTCCTGGAGAAGAAAGATGTCAGCGGCAAGTGAATTCAGCTCTGATGTGATGGCCTCCATATTGTCGTTTACCTGCTTGGCTGTGGAAGTGTACACACTGTCTCCTCCGTCCATGAAAAAGTCAGCATTTGCGCCGAGGAATCCGTAGCCGAGATTCCATGTCACGATGGATATGGAGTCGCCGACAGATGGTGAAAGTTTGGCTGAGCCGGTTGTATTTTTGCCAAATGTGCTTCCGGATGTGACCTCAAGGGATTCGGAATCGTCTGGCTTGTATTCTGTTATAGTGAGAACTCCTACAAATATTATGGCGGCCGCAAGGATCACGCCGAGGACGATACATGTTATTTTTAGAATTTTTTTTGCTATTATCATGTTGGATATTTCCTGTTCTATATTTGTTCAGCCCGTCCAAATGGTTAGTTGGACTGACATGTAAAGTATATCAGACGCGGTGTATGTAAACAATGTGTAAAATGACACATGTTGGGAATCGTGGTATAATGTAGCACGCTGATGCGTGCGCAGGTCATCGCGCTTGCGCACGATGATATATGATATAATGAGCAGCAAGACATAGTATAGTAGAAATTATTGAGGGGAATGTATGTTTGAACTTATTATAAAAGATATAATGGAGGTCGCGGGCTACCTTCCGATAGGGATTCTATGCGGATGCATAGCAGTCGTGGTTTATCTCGTGTATACAGTGAGTCCTGCAGGAAAAAAGGTCAGTGCCGGAGGACGTGTGAAGAAGTCAATAGTGTGGTTCCTGCTGGTGGTGTATCTGGCGGTGATGGCAGTTACTGTGTTCCTGTCCAGAGAGCCGGGCTCAAGGCAAGGCATTGACATGACGCTGTTTCAGACGTGGGGAGTGACGCCCCAGGAGCACGCATTTGTCATAGAAAATATATTGCTCTTTGTGCCGTTCGGCGTGCTTTTTCCGCTGGCGGTGGCTGGAAGTAAGAATGGCGATGGCAGGGCGGTAGACAGGTTGTCCAAATGTACTGTACTGTTTGGATTTCTATGCAGTGTCTGCATAGAGACGGTTCAGCTTATAACGGAGCGCGGTTACTGCCAGCTCGATGATGTAGTTATGAATACCCTCGGAAGCCTTGCGGGATACATTATATTTTTAATTATAAAAAAGATGAAAAATATTAAAAAAATGGAGGAATAGATCATGCCATGTACAACAATATTGGTAGGAAAAAATGCGTCTTATGACGGTTCAACAATAATAGCGAGAAATGACGATTCGGGTGCCGGTTCGTACACGCCGAAGAAATATGTGGTTGTGAAGCCGGAGGAGCAGCCAAGAATATACAAGTCGGAGATATCCCATGTGGAGATTGAACTTCCGGATGATCCGATGCGTTACACCTGTGTTCCAAATGCGCTGGCGGGCGAAGGAATCTGGGCGGCAAGCGGAGTGAATTCTGCAAATGTGGCTATGACGGCGACGGAGACCATAACCTCAAATCCAAGAGTGCTCGGCGCGGATCCACTGGTGTGCTATGAGCCTGCGGAGGGAGATAAGCCTGAGAAGACTGGAGGTATCGGCGAGGAGGATATAGTCAGCATTACACTTCCATATATAAAGAGCGCAAGAGAGGGCGTGAAGAGACTTGGCAGCCTGCTTGAGCGATATGGAACCTATGAGATGAACGGAATTGCATTTCAGGATGTAGACGAGATCTGGTGGCTTGAGACCATCGGAGGACATCATTGGATCGCGAGAAAAGTTCCTGATGATGTGTATGTTGTCATGCCAAACCAGTTTGGTATGGACGAATTTGATATTGCAGACGCAATGGGAGCGCAGAGCGAGTTCATGTGCTCGGCAGATCTTCCAGCATTTATAGAGAAGTATCATCTGAACGTGGAGAATATGGAGGACACGATCTGTCCACGGGATATATTCGGCAGCCACGACGATGCGGATCACGTGTACAACACCCCGAGGGCATGGTTCATGGAGCGGACGCTCAACCCGAATTCGGCAGTCTGGGACGGACCGGATGCGGACTTTACGCCGGTTTCGGATGACATTCCATGGTGCATGATACCAGAGAAGAAGATAACCATGGAGGATGTGAAGTATGTGCTTTCTTCGCATTATCAGGGAACTCCGTATGATCCGTACGGCAATTACGGCGACAATAAGATGCGCGGGGCATATAGATCGATAGGTGTGAACAGGACGGATTTCATGTCGGCGATCCAGATGAGACCATATGTTGGAGAGGATAACTGCGCTGTACAGTGGATAGCATTTGCATCGAATGCATTCAATGTCATGGTTCCTTTCTATGCAAATGTAGACACGACTCCTGAGTATCTGGCAAATACAGGGGCGGATGCTTCCACGGACAACTTCTACTGGACCAGCCGTATGATCGCAGCGATGGCGGACGCATCTTATGCGAAGTCGGTGTTCCATATCGAAAGGTACGAGGAGAAAGTCATGTCCAAGGCACATGAGATAATATACAGATATGATGATATTATGAATGAACAGCCATTGGGCGAGAAACTCCGCCAGCAGGCCAACCAGGAGACCACAGACATGGTGAGACGTGAGGCAAATGCAACCCTTGGCAGGGTCCTCTATGAACTCAGCAATCAGATGAAGAACTCGTATTCAAGATCTGATGCGTAGTAGGCAATGAGTGGCCGCTTACAGGTTATGATTATCCCTGTATTTACCCGGAGTCACGCCGTATTTCTTCTTAAACATCCTGTTGAAGTAGGACAGGTTGAAGAAGCCGCAGTTCTCCGCGACGGAGAGTATGCTCTCGTCATTGGAGGAGAGAAGTCTTGCGGCAACATTCAGCCTGAAGTCGTTCAGATATGATACAAATGACACCCCCATGGTGTTCTTGAAAAATCGCATAAAATGGGATTCAGAGAATCCACAGTAGGAGGCTATATCCGTTATGGATATGGCCTCTTTGTAATTTTCGTCTATGTAGGAGAGGATGAGTTTTGTTCTCTCCAGATCCCTGGCTCGGTTCTTCCTGTCTGCCTCATCCCTTGCGGTGGAGTTGGCATAGAGAATGTAGAAGAATTCAAAATAGCATCCCTTAAGTGCAAGGTGGTATCCCTTTGGCGTCTCTGAGCAGAGCTTGTCTACCCTGTTAAGACACGCGGAAAGAGACGGATATAATGGATCGTCCCTGTCATAAATACTCTTGATATCCACGTCGCCCGCCAGCAGAGGCAGGAAAAACTCGCTGTCCAGTGAGTCGTGATTTCTGGATCTGAACATGTCGACGGAGAAAAGAATATTCTCATATTCCATTGAATAGCCTTCGTGCTGGGAGATTCCGTGAATGTGTCCTGGCAGGATAATGACTATGTCACCCTCCTCAACATAGTGAGTTGTGAAGTCCACAGTCACATTTCCCTTGCCTTTTTTGATATAGATAATCTCCATAAATTCATGCCAGTGCAGAGACACAGAATTGAAGTCAAGTGGTATGGAGCACAGGTAAGTATTGTACGGAAACATCGGGTCCGCATGGGTCTTATTCTCCAGAAGATTTTCGTATTCAAGACTGTTCATATAACCATGTGCCTCCTTTTTGTTAATTCGACGATTTTTTACAGCTTTTACATATTGTACATCATCAAGATGATAGAATTGTACAATTAATTGCTTATATAATGCAAGCATAAAAGGGGAAATGCTAATAAAATACAAGCCATAACAGGAACTGTTCAGGAGGTATCATATATGAGTAAAGCGTTGGAGCGTGGCGCAGGAATACTCCTGCCGATAAGCAGCCTCCCATCACCATATGGAATTGGAACCATGGGAAGAGATGCTTATGATTTTGTTGATATGTTGAAAAGAGCAGGGCAGAAGTACTGGCAGGTGCTTCCGATAGGACCAACAAGCTTCGGTGACAGTCCTTATCAGTCGTTTTCAGCATTTGCGGGCAATCCGTATTTTATCGATCTGGATACATTGATAGCTGAAGGGCTTATCAAGAAAGAGGAGGTAGAATCCTACAAATGGGCTGACAGTGATGACGAGATCGACTACGCCAGAATATACAGACAGAGATTTGAAGTTCTCAGAAAAGCATTTGGCAGATCAGAGCACAAAGACAGCAGGGATTACGTAGATTTCATAGAGGAAAATGAACAGTGGATAGATGACTATGCGCTGTATATGGCGATCAAGGCTGATCATAACAATAGAGAATGGCTTGCGTGGGAACCGGCGATCAAGAAGAGAAAGCCGGAGGCTATGGCAGCTTACAGAGAAAAGCTTGGTGAAGACGTGGAATTCTACAAATTCCTTCAGTTCAAGTTCTACGAGCAGTGGATGCCATTAAAAGAGTATGCCAACAGAAACGGCATAAGCATCATTGGAGATATTCCGATCTATGTGGCACTGGACAGTGCTGATGTGTGGGCTAACACAGACCAGTTCCAGCTGTCCGGAAGCCTTGCACCGGCGGTTGTGGCAGGATGCCCACCAGACATGTTCTCAAGCTACGGACAGAAGTGGGGTAACCCGATTTATGACTGGGATGTCATGGAGAAGGATGATTTCGCGTGGTGGAAGAAGAGAATTGCTGCATCTGCAAAGCTCTACGACGTGATCCGTATAGATCATTTTATCGGAATAGTCAGATACTACAGCATCCCGGCAAATGGCGAGCCGAAGGATGGCTACTACAGACAGGGACCGGGAAAGAAACTCATCGATGCTATAGACAGTGCCATAGGTTCATCCAAGGTTATAGCTGAGGACCTCGGCATGGTCGTGCCAGAGGTTCAGAAACTTGTAAAGGAATCCGGTTATCCGGGCATGAAGGTGTTGGAATTTGCATTTGACGGCAATACGGCAAATGAATATCTGCCGCACAATCACGCAAAGAACTACGTAGCGTATATCGGAACCCACGACAATGATATGCTGAAAAGTTATATCAGCGGACAGAGTGAGGAGCTTCAGGAATATATGATGAAGTACCTCATGGCGAACAGCCTGGATGATGTGGCAGAGAAGATGATACATGCACTTTACATGAGCTCAGCGGACACGGTCATACTTCAGATGCAGGATATTTTGGGCAAGGACAACAGCGCCAGAATGAACTATCCATCAACGCTTGGCGGCAACTGGAAGTGGCGGCTTACCAAGGGAGCAACATGGGAATTTACACAGGAACATATAGATAAATTAAGGGATCTCACCAGACTGTATGGAAGAAACAGGGTGAAGACGTATATTTGTAAGGAGGATATTATGTTAAAGGACATTTGCATGAAGAAATACAACAAGGAGATCAAGGACTGCACAAACGAGGAGATCTACTTCGCACTCCTTGATATGACAAAGAAGCTCGCAGACGGAAAGGTTTCAGAGGAGGGACAGAAGAAGGTTTATTACATCTCAGCAGAGTTCCTCATAGGAAAGCTTCTCTCGAACAATCTCATCAACCTTGGTGTATTTGACGAGGTTAAACAGGTGCTTGCTGAGAATGGCAAGAGCATCTATGACATAGAGGAGGTTGAGCCGGAGCCATCACTTGGAAATGGTGGTCTTGGAAGACTTGCAGCATGCTTCCTCGACTCCATGGCAACCCTCGGACTTCACGGAGATGGAATTGGACTTAATTACCACATGGGTCTGTTCAAGCAGGTATTTGAGAACAATTACCAGAAGGAGACTGCAAATCCTTGGATTGAGGCAGACAGCTGGCTCGAGAAGACAGACGTTACCAACACGATCACATTTGGCAATCTGAAAGTCCAGTCAAGAATGTACGATATAGATGTAACCGGATACGAGAACAGAACAAATAAGCTCCACCTCTTCGATATCGAGAGCGTTGACGAGTCCATCATGGAGCCGAGCGGAATTAACTTCGACAAGACAGACATTGCAAAGAACCTGACACTCTGCCTGTACCCGGACGACAGCGATGAGGCTGGAAATCTTCTCCGTATCTACCAGCAGTATTTCATGGTGGCAAATGGTGCAAAGCTCATTCTTGATGAGGCTAAGGCAAAGGGTTCAAATCTTCACGATCTGGCTGATTATGCAGCAGTTCAGATCAATGATACACATCCTTCAATGGTGATCCCTGAGTTCATCAGACTTCTTACCGCTGAGGGCATCTCATTTGACGAGGCTACAGAGATCGTGACAGAGGTGTGCGCATACACCAACCATACTATCCTTGCAGAGGCTCTTGAGAAGTGGCCGCTTGCTTACCTTGAGAAGGTTGTTCCACAGCTTGTTCCTATCATCAAGAAACTGGATGAGAAGGTTCGTAACAGATACAAGGATGAGAGCGTATATATCATCGACAAGGATCAGAGAGTGCACATGGCACACATTGATATACACTATAGCCACAGTGTAAACGGTGTTGCATACCTTCACACAGAGATCCTCAAGGATTCTGAGCTGAACAACTTCTACAAGATTTATCCTGAGAAGTTCAACAACAAGACAAATGGTATCACATTCAGAAGATGGCTTCTCCACTGCAACGAGCAGCTTGCAGCTTATATCACAGAGCTCATCGGTGACGGCTACAAGAAGGATGCAGAGAAACTGAATGACCTCGCTAAGTTCTATGATGATGATGCAGTCCTTGGCAAGATCATGGATATCAAGAAGCAGAACAAGGTCGTTCTCAAGGATTACCTTAAGGAGACACAGAACATTGACATAGATGAGAATTCTATCTTTGATATACAGGTTAAGAGACTTCATGAGTACAAGCGTCAGCAGATGAACGCACTCTGGGTTATCCACAAGTACTTCGATATCAAGGCAGGAAATCTTCCAAAGACTCCTGTGACTGTAATATTTGGTGCAAAGGCAGCTCCTGCATACACCATCGCAAAGGATATCATTCATCTCATCCTCTGCCTGCAGCAGCTCATCGATAATGACCCAGAGGTAAGTCCATACCTCAAGGTTGTCATGATCGAGAACTACAATGTGTCAAAGGCAGCAAAGATCATACCTGCATGTGACATTTCAGAGCAGATCTCACTTGCATCAAAGGAGGCATCAGGTACCGGAAACATGAAGTTCATGCTGAACGGCGCGCTTACACTCGGAACAAGAGATGGTGCAAATGTTGAGATTGGAGAGCTTGTCGGCGAGGACAACATTTACTTCTTCGGTGAGTCAAGTGAGGCAGTCATCGACCACTATGCAAAGGCTGATTATGTGTCAAAGGATTACTACGAGCAGCCTGAGATCAAGAAGCTTGTTGATTTCATCGTGAGCGATGAACTCCTTGAGATCGGACAGAAGGAAAGCCTTGAGAGACTTCACAACGAACTTATCGTAAAGGATTGGTTCATGACACTCCTGGATGTTGAGGATTATATCAAGACCAAGGAAGGCGTACTTGCAGACTACGAGGACCGTAAGACTTGGGCAAAGAAGGCACTTGTCAACATCAGCAAGGCTGGATTCTTCTCATCAGACAGAACCATCGCTGAGTACAACAAGGACATTTGGAGATTATAATATAAAACTTAGTTTATTTCACAGCAGGGGACGGAGGGGTCAGGCACCTCCGTCCCCTTTTGGTGCCCTATTTGATTTAAATAAAGAATTCTTGTGATGGTTTTAGGTGGCATATGAGAAGTAAGTCGGTTATAATTGAATAACGAAAGTTGGAATGTGATACGAAATCAGTTCACATCAAGAAAAAGAAAGGCAGTGGAGAGATGTATAGAATACTGATCGTTGATGACGAGAGAATAGAGAGAAATGGGATAAGATTCCTTCTGAAAAAGCTGAATATGGAATTTGATATCGACGAGGCAGTAAACGGTCTTGATGCATTGGAGAAGATACGTCAGGAGGATTATGATATCCTTCTAACCGATGTGAAGATGCCATTCATGGACGGTATAGAACTCATTGACAATGTGGTAAATGAGAAGAAGAAAATGAGATGCGTGATATTCAGTGGCTGCAATGAATTTGACTATGCAAAGAGAGCGATAAGGCTGGGGGTTGTGGATTATATACTGAAACCGGTCGATCCGAAGGAGTTTAAGGAGACGCTGGAGAAGGTTGTGGATGAGCTTGAGGCGGCTAAAGCCTCGGATGAACTCAAGAATAAGAGCATGGAATTCCTATATGAGCATGCACTATATATGCTTGTAAATGGCGAAGATATAGAGAGCATACGCAGAGAGTACAACGGTCTGAACCTCGATTTTGCCAGATTTAAGAGAATTCTGCTGGTAGAATTTAATCACGATTTCTTTGGAAGACGAGATGTGGATTTCAAGAAAAATGAGAAGATAATGTCACTTGGAATACAGAGATACCTAAATCTGAACCAACAGCAGGAACTTATTTTCCTGGGCGATGAAACAGATGCGGTTTCCACGGCCCAGGAGCTAGCCAGGATAATTAAAAGTGATTACGATGAGGAATGCTTTATAGCAGTTTCATCGGATATAGAGAAACCTGAGGACATGAAACAGAAGGTCGATGAGCTTGATGAGCTCATGGACAATAAGTTTTATCATCCGGAGATAAAGGTGTTCTACCCGAATATGGAGAGCGATTCGTCAGGAATGATTCAGTTTGATGATGACACTCTTATGAAACAGATGAAACAAGACATCAAGATGAAGGATGTGGATGCACTCAGAGAGCATTTTGACAAATTCTGTGAAAAGTACAGGCACAAGAATGAGTGTTCACAGATATATATAAAGTTTCTCTACTCAAATCTTTTAAAGGACATATATGGCAGTATAGATGGAACAGGTGAGGCGGATCTTAACAAGGATGTTGAAAAGATGTATATGACGACGGATTTTCAGAGCCTTACAGGTCTCGTCGAGGTTGCGATAGACAGACTGGCGGCCTGCTTTGAGGACAAGAGTCAGACCGGACATAAGGAAGTGGAGATGGTAAAGCAGTATATTTACAGGAATTACGGGAGCGAGCTTGGCATAGATATGCTTGCGGATATGGTATATCTTGCCCCAAGTTATCTCAGCACAGTGTTCAAGAAAGAGACGGGACAGAATCTGAGCAAATTTATCAAGTCATATAGAATGGAGCGGGCAAGGGATATGCTTGAGAATAGTATGGCAAAGATTGTAGATATAGGTGCGATGTGTGGTTATCAGAATGTATCCTACTTTTGTTCGAGTTTCAGGGAGTTTTATGGAGTGAGCCCTCAGAAATTCAGGGAGAGCGGTGTTACAGGAGAAGAGTAGACATACAGCAGACTTGGCAAATGGCGAGTGCAGAACTCGTTAAGCAGGGGGATCGTAGATGAACAAAGGTGGACTCAAGAAGAGATTTCGTGATATGAGGCTGACCGGCAAAATGGTTGTTATTTATCTGCTTGCCGGACTTGTGCCTGTTATGATAATACTGGGTATAACATACATGGAGATGAAAAAGATTCTGTGGGACCGGGAGACAACGATACTGAAATCTTATGTCAGCCAGACCACGGATTCCATGGACAATGAACTGGAGATATATAACAATCTCTCTAAATATATATCGTATAACCAGTCGATTGCAAAGATACTGAGTGCGGACCAGTCGGCATACCAGAATTATGAGCAGTTCAGTACGGTGATCGATCCTCTGCTGGCATCGATCATGTATTTCCATGAGGATGTAAATCAGGTCACGATATATACTGATGCCAGCGATGTGAAACATGGGTCAACAGTTGCACCGTTAAAAGATCTGGCGGATGGAACGCATGCATATGATGATCTGGATAACAATATACACTGGCATATTGATCTGGAAAGCCGAACTGCATTTTCAGTCAGCCGGATGGCTATGCTGGAGCAGAAAGGTGCCAAGGGCGTTTTGTATGTAGGCGTGGATTATGACAGTGTATTTCAACCGTTTTATACAGAGACAATGTTTGATAATTATGGGCTTATCATAGAGGATGAGTATGGACATATGATATTCAACAAGAATACATTTGCCGATGAGCAGTCAGCATATGAATTGGATGTGGATAAATTCGATGTTCTGAGAGAGATGGAAAATTCAGGGTATCAGTTCATAGATAAGACGTCCAAGGCGACCGGCTGGAACATATGTGTATACAAACCGAACAGACTTATAATCTCATCGGTTCGTCCGATACTTATAATAGCGGTGGCGGCACTTCTGGTAAGTATGCTCGCAGGTATATTATGTATAAATATGGTATCAGAATTTATAACGAAGCGAATCAAAAATCTTCAGAAGACTATGAAGGCCACCGAGACAGGAAATCTGGGCATGGTTATAGAAAATGACAGTACAGATGAGATTGGTGATCTTATAAATGGCTACAACAGCATGAGTAAGCGCCTTGATGAGACTGTCAATGAGGTATATCAGAGCAAGATCAAGGAAAAAGAATACGAGATGAGGGCACTTCAGGCCCAGATCAACCCGCATTTCCTGTACAATTCTCTGTCTATGATCAATTGGAAAGCCCTTGAGGCGGAGCAGGAAGACATAAGCCGGATCACCTTGTCTCTGTCCACATTCTACAGGACAGCCCTGAACAAAGGAAAAAACATCCTGCTTGTCAAAGATGAGATAGCAAATATCAAGTCGTATCTTGATATCCAGCTTGCCATGCATGACAACAGCTTTGATGTGGTGTACGACATAGATGACAGTATCTTAAAATACGAAACATTGAATCTGATACTCCAGCCGCTGCTTGAAAACGCGATAGGGCATGGAATTGACGTCAAGACTGATGGCAGAGGAGAGATACGCATAGAGGGAAAGGAGAATGGAGATTTCATTGACTTTACCGTATCTGACAACGGTGTCGGTATGACAAAGACCCAGGCCGCCCTGATCCTGTCCAAGTCGTCCAATGGCTACGGTGTGTCAAATGTAAACGAGAGGATCAAGCTATATTATGGAGAGAAGTACGCGGTGAAGATCGAAAGCACCCCGGGAGCCGGCACGAAAGTAATGCTCCACTTCCCAAAGAGAGTAGAAAACTAGAAAAATTATAAAAAATACGAAGAGTGGATGTACCTTTTGAAGCTTATTAAAGCTCAAGAGGTACATTTTTTTATACTTTTGTGGACATAATAACAATGCATAACGGCGGATCTCCGCGGCACACTCCGGAGCGGCGCCCGCCCATCAAAAAAATTCAACATATCTAAAAAATCCAACATGTTTCTAAAATCATTGATATATACGGATTGGAAACGTTTTCTTATAATGATGACATAAGGTAAAGGTACTGCAAAGGTGTTAAAAACATTCAATCAAAACTATATTTTTAAGGAGGAACGGTTATGAGAGTTAAGAGATTTGCAGCAGTTGCACTTGCGGGTGTAATGGGAATGTCAATGCTGGCAGGATGTGGAGATTCAGGAAAGGACGAGTCAACAACAGTAGCAGCAAAGAGTGATGCATCAGAGGCTACAGATGCAACAGAGGCAGCTTCAGAGGAAGAGGCGATCAAGACAACACTTACAGTTTGGGGACCAGCTGAGGATCAGTCACCTGATTACGGCGAGTGGTTACAGACAACATGTGAGGCATTCAAGAAAGAGCATCCAAACTGGGATATCACATTTGAGTATGGTACATGTAGTGAGGGTGATGCTGGAAAGACTGTAACACAGGATGTTTCAGCGTCAGCAGATGTATACATGTTCGCAAATGACCAGTTACAGACTCTGATCGATGCAGGTGCTATCTCAGAGCTCGGCGGAAGCACAGCAGATTATGTTAAGTCAACAAATTCACAGGCGATCGTAGATTCTATCACAGTTGATGGAGGTATCTATGGTGTGCCATTTACAACAAATACATGGTTTATGTACTACAACAAGAAGACATTTACAGAGGATGATGTAAAGAGCCTTGACACAATGCTTGAGAAGGGTAAGGTTTCATTCCCACTCTCAAACTCATGGTACATCGCAGCATTCTACCTTGCAAATGGCGGAACATTATTCGGTGATGGTACAGACAATGATGCAGGAATCAACTTCGGTGGTGACAACGGCAAGGCTGTTACAGACTACCTGGTAGATCTTGTAAACAACAAGAACTTTGTAAACGATGAGTCAGGTGTTGGTATCTCAGGTATGACAGATGGTTCAATATCAGCAATGTTCTCAGGCTCATGGGACTACGCAGCATTACACGATGCACTTGGAGATGATCTCGGAATCGCAGTTATGCCAACAGCCAAGATCGGCGGTGCGGACAAGCAGCTCCTCTCATTTGCAGGATCAAAGGCAATCGCTGTAAATCCTAACTGTGAGTATCCACAGGTTGCAGTTGCACTTGCACTCTACCTTGGAAATGAGGCATCACAGGAGTCACACTACACAGCAAGAAACATCGTTCCATGTAACACAAGCCTTCTTGAGAGCGATGCAGTTAAGGGCGATGCACTTGTAACAGCTCAGAATGCAACATTCGATACAACAGCATTCATCCAGCCATTTGTTCCTAAGATGAGCAACTACTGGACACCAGCAGAAAACTTTGGTAAGTCTCTCGTAAATGGTGAGGTTACACATGACAACGCAGCAGATATGACAGAGTCATTCAACACATCACTTAACACTGATGTAGCACAGTAAAAATACTAGTTATATATTTCAAAAACAGGTGCTCCATTCATCTACAGGTGATGGGGCACTTGTAATAAGAAGAGATAATGATTTACTTTGAGACGGAGGTGTTAGGATGGCTCAGGCTATAACAAATAAAAAAAGCAAAATAAAGAAAATACGAAGATCTGATTACCCATATACCGTTGCACAGGCAGCGGCAAATGGAGACATAGCTACCAGAATTTCATTTCTGATCTTGGGGTTTGGAAGCATAGTCAGAAAACAGTTTGTAAAGGGATTTTCGTACCTGGTACTTGAGGTACTGTTTATATGGTTTATGATAAAGCATGGAGCATCACTACTGGTGGATATCTTCCATCTGGGTGGTCAGGAACAGCAGAAGGTCTGGAATGATGCAAAGGGTGTATTTGAATATACTCAGGGTGACAACTCTCTGCTCATGCTCCTGTACGGTGTGGCAACACTGTTTATAATTTTCGCATTCATCTGCCTTTGGGTAGTAAGTATAGAGAGCGCATACAAAGCGTATTGCCTGTGGGATAAAGGCAAAAAGGTTCCAAAGTTCAAGGACGATGTGAAGAGTCTGTTTGACAGCAATCTTCATGCATTCCTTCTTCCACTTCCTGTACTTGGAGTCGTTGTATTTACGATATTGCCATTGGTTTTCATGATATTTATGGCATTTACAAATTACAGCAAGCTTGATTCACATACAGTTATATTCAACTGGGTTGGACTGAAGAATTTTGCAAAGATATTGAACTTTAGTGATGCAATAGGAAGTACATTCTGGTCAGTGCTTGGCTGGACACTTGTTTGGGCTGTGGCAGCCACATTCAGTAACTACTTCCTTGGAATGATACTCGCAATGGTGATCAACAGAAAGGGAACCAGGGCAAAGGGTATGTGGAGAGCGATCTTCATGCTCTCAGCAGCGGTTCCGCAATTCGTATCACTTCTTCTGATGAGAACGATCTTCAGTCAGAATGGTATCGTCAATACATTACTTATAAATAACGGAATAATCGACAATGCTATTCCATTCTGGAGCAATGCAACACTTGCCAGAGTCATGGTAATTGTCATCAACATCTGGATAGGAATTCCATTCACCGTCATGCAGGTCACCGGAATTCTCCAGAGTATACCGGAGGAGATATACGAGGCTGCGAGAGTTGACGGCGCAGGCCCGGTAAAGATCTTCTTCAAGATCACTCTTCCATATATGTTGTTTGTCACAGCACCATATCTGATAACAACATTTGCAGGAAATATCAATAACTTCAACGTTATCTACCTTTTGTCAAATGGAGCACCTACCCCGGTTGGAAAGACTGCCGGAAAGACAGATCTTCTTGTCACATGGCTCTATAAGCTGACGGTTGATAACCAGTACTATAACTTAGGTGCTGTTATAGGTATAATGACATTCATAGTTCTCGCTGTTGTGTCACTGGTAACTTACCACAACACCGCATCATATAAAGATGAGGAGGGATTTCAGTAATGGCTAAATCAAATAATAATGAGATTAAAGCAAGAAGCAAATGGACACTGGGAGACATCGTGGTTCATATCATACTGGTAATCCTTTCGGTTATCTGGGTATTGCCGATCGCATGGATAATCATGATAAGCTTCAGAGGAGAGAAAGGACAGTATGTTTCAACTCTGCTGCCAAAGTCTCTGACTCTGGCAAACTATACAAAGCTTTTTACAGACACAGGTATTCTGAATTTCATGCAGATGTTCAAGAATACTTTGATAATAGCAATTTTCTCATGTATAATATCAACAGCGTTCGTGCTTGCAGTTTCATACTGTATGTCAAGAATGCGTTTCAGACTGAGAAAGCCATTTATGAATGTGGCACTTATCCTTGGAATGTTCCCGGGATTCATGGCTATGATAGCTGTGTATTACATCCTTAAGGTTCTGGGACTTTCAGAAGGCTCACTCATCAGGGTTGCTCTGGTACTCGTATATTCAGGCGGTTCAGGACTTGGATTCTATATCGCCAAAGGATTCTTTGATACTATACCAAAGTCGCTGGAAGAAGCAGCATACCTTGATGGTGCTACAAGATGGCAGTCATTTACAAGGATCATCATACCACTCAGCCGACCGATCATAGTTTATACGGTTCTGAATTCGTTCCTTGCACCATGGATTGATTTTGTGTTTGCCAAGGTTATATGCAGAGCCAACAAGGACTATTACACAGTATCCATCGGACTTTGGAACATGCTCGAGAAAGAGTATGTGTACAACTGGTTCAACTCATTTGCGGCTGGCGCAGTGCTGATATCCGTACCGATTATCATTCTCTTTATGATAATGCAGAAGTGCTACAAGGATAGCATGTCTGGAGGCGTAAAGGGTTAAGGATAATATATGAAATTATTTGCAAAACCTAAGTGGAATGAGGAAAGCATATGCCAGCAATGAAGTATCTGAAAAAAATAATAACATGTGTGCTAACAATTACCCTTATAATAATATGTGGCTGCCAGGACAATAACACCCCCTCCAACCCGTCTAAGGTGACCACAGATGCAGAATATGAGTCTGCCATGCATATTGCGGAGACAACGCCGCTTGGAAGGTATCCGGAACAGCTCACCTATACCCTGGGAAAGCTGTCCGGTGCAAATAATTCAAATCTCCCACAGGGAGAAACGTATGAAAATAACGCATACACACAGATATTAAATGAAATCTTAAATGTGCAGAACCAGGATATATTTGAGGCTGCTGATAATCAGTATGATGATAATGTATCCATGGTGATAGCACAGAAGGATCTTCCGGATGTGATGATCGTCCAGGACATGGATGAGCTGCAGTATCTGGTGGAAAATGACATGATCGAGGATCTCACAGACAGTTATAACAACTGTATGAGTGAAACGATAAAGAACATATATAAGAGTTATGGCAGCAGTATCATGGATGTGGTCACATTTGATGACCGTATCATGGCCATACCTGAGACAAATATATCAGATGGACCAAATCTGATATGGCTTAGAAAAGACTGGATGGATAAGCTGGGACTTGAGGCTCCGAGAACACTTTCGGATGCGGAGGAGATCATCAGGCAGTTTATTGAGAAAGATCCGGGAAATAATGGTGTAGGAAGTACCGTAGGGCTGGTGGCAGACACAAGTCTCTGCGGCGGTTGTGGTTATAGCAGCGAGTACACGCTCGACATTGTATTTGCCGCATATGGGGCATTTCCGAAACAGTGGATAAAGGATGAGGACGGAAATGTTGTGTATGGTTCTGTACAGCCGGAGGCAAAGAAGGCTCTGGAGCATATACATGAGATGTACGAGGAAGGGATTCTGGATCGGAATTTCCTCATGCGGACAAGCAGCAACATAATAGAACTCATAGTGAATGGACAGTGTGGTTCATTCTTTGGACCATGGTGGGCGCCAAATAATCCTCTTATGGACGCTGTAGCGGCCGATCCAACAGCAAAGTGGGAACCATATCTGCTTGCCACAGAGGAAAACGGCTCAACGAGTTATCACACTCAGGTTCCATATGGCAACTTCGTGGTAGTCAGAAAGGGATATGAGCACCCGGAGATAGTGTGCAAGATAATAAGTGTGCTGTTCGACTATGTAAGATATGAGGACAAAGACAATCAGGCTATAAAGGATTACTACAAACTCAATGTGGATCCTACCGCAAGACCACTTGCAATGAACGTGGACTACAACAATGCACTTCAGATATGCTATGGCGAGCTGAACCACGTGTTCTCTGGCATAAGGCAGCCGGATGATCTGAATCTGCTGGAACAATCTTATTATGAGGCGTGTGAGTCATATCTCAAGAATGAAGATAATGCGTCATCGGAGGACTGGGCGGCATATACATCCCGTATAACTGCATGCAAGATCCTCAATGATGCGCGTACAAATAAAGTCGAATCTCTGTACTTCGGTGAGACTGAGACCATGGTGTCAGACTGGTGGCACCTTGAGAATCTGGAGAGCAATACTTACCTGAAGATAGTTACAGGTGAAGCAGATCTGGATGAATTTGACAGTTTTGTGGACAACTGGTATAAGTCCGGTGGAACAACGATCACCGATGAAGTTCGAAGGGAGTGCCGGTAGATATGATAAGAGCAATAGTATTTGATTTAGATGATACATTATATGACTGCCTTCACGAGAATGATAAGGCAGTGGATGACACTGTGAGATATGTGGCAAATGAACTTCTTCATATAGATGAAGTGACAGTGATGAAAGCCTTTGAAGAAGGCAGAGACATGGTAAAGGATCAGCTCTCCGCCTGGGATATGGCGGCGCAGCACAATAGGGTGCTGTACTTCCAGAAGATGCTGGAGATTCTGGGGGTATCACCATTTAAGTATGACCTGCAGGTGTACAACTATTTCTGGAACAATTTCCTGAACAAGATATCCATATTCCCCGGGGCATTGGAGTTTATAGATGATATGAAAGCCAGAGGAATAAAGATTGGTATCTGTACAGATATGACTGCGCATATCCAGTTCAGGAAGATAGACAGACTTGGACTTACGGGCAGACTTGACGCAATGATAACAAGCGAGGAGGCTGGTATAGAAAAGCCGAACCGCAGGATGTTCGATATGATAGCTACAAAGCTGGGCGTAAAGAACGATGAGGTCATCTATGTGGGCGATAGCTACAAGAAGGATGTCATGGGAGCGAAAAATGCTGGAATGACACCGGTGTGGTATTTGTCGCTGCAGAACAAGACGGACGAGGATGTACTGGCTGTGTCCAGCTATCCGGAACTTAAGAACATAGTGAATAGGGCGATGTAAAAATGCCGGAGTGCGTGATAATTAAAAATCACATACTCCGGCTTATTTTGTTTAATATCCGTATTTCTTTTTATTTTTTATAAGGAAGGTGATAGTTATGACAAGGGTCACAGCCTCCGCTACGGCCACAGCACACCAGATTCCATTGATGCCAAACACCATAGGCAGCATCAACACCGCTGCAAGCTGTATCACCAGTGTTCTGAGGAAAGATATGGTTGCGGATACAAGCCCGTTGCCTAGACCTGTGAAGAAACCTGAGCCAAATACGTTGAATCCGCAGAACAGGAATGATATGGAAAAAAGCATCATACCGGTCTGGGTCATACGGCATAGTGTATCATCATAGCCAACAAATATTCTTGCGATAGGGAGTGCCAGAACCTCGGACAAAACCGTCATTGTTATGGCTGTGACGGCGGTGATCACAAGGCTTTTTTTAAGCAGGCTGTGCAGCTGTTTTTTGTTACCGGCACCATAGTTATAACCGATGATAGGCGTGACTCCGATGGCATAACCGAAGAATATTGCCATGAATATGAATGACACATACATTATCACACCATATGCTGCTATACCATTTTCATTCGCAAGTTTCATAAGCTGCAGGTTATAGACTACAGACACAAGGGATGTGGACAGGTTGGTAAGCATCTCAGAAGAGCCGTTTCCACAGGCTTTCCAGATACACTTCCAGTCAAACTTTGCTTTCGTCAGTTTTAACGATCCTGTTGTGTTGGTCGCAAAATATATGAGCGGTACTACACTTCCTATAATCTGTCCGCACACTGTGGCAGCCGCAGCTCCGGCTATGCCGAGGCGGAACACAAACATGAGAAGAAAATCAAGTACCATGTTGGTGATACCCGCAAGTACTGAAACCAGCAGACCAAGGTTTTGTTTCTCTGCCGTTGTAAGAAAACTCTGAAAACTGTTCTGAAGCATAAAAAACGGCTCTGACAGAATGAGTATTCTTCCGTATAATATGGCGTCTGAGCGTATAGTATCGCTGGCTCCGAGGAGCTCGACTATCTGGGGCATGAAGACAAATCCTATGACTGCCACAATGCAGGACGAGATGATGATAAGCCACACCAGCATCGAGAATACTTCATTTGCCTTTTTCTTTTCCCCGAGCCCCATATAATATGAAGTCAGTGCGCTGCCTCCCGTACCGATCATGAATCCTATGGCGGATATCGCCATCAGCACAGGCATGACCAGATTGACCGCTGCAAATGGATTCTTGCCTATGATGTTGGAGACAAAGTAGCCGTCCACAATGCTGTAGATGGATGTCATGATCATCATGGCAATGCACGGCAGCACATATCTTATAAGCTTTTTATATGTAAATGAATCAGAAAGTCTTATTTCCATAATCCTTCAGTTCCTTTCTTAAGGTAATCGAGCTGACGCTGCATGAGTGAGAGCAGAAGTTCTCTTTCCTCATCCGTAAAACTCGAAAATGATGAAATATCAGCATTTGTCAGTGGCGTAATATATTTGTTGGCGAATGAGACTCCATTTTCCGTGAGTGATAAATATTTGATGTTCCCTGCACCTTTGTGTGTTGTCAGAGAAATGAGTCCCTTGCCTTCCAGGTTTTTGACAGCAGAGTTGCATGTCTGTCTGGGTATGAACCATGTGTCGCATAGCTCTGCCTGAGTAAGTTCAGCTTTATTCTCAATGGTCAATATATAAATTATCCAGAAAGCAGTTTCAGGCAGCCCGGAGTTTCTTGCCGCCTCCTGCCAGATATCGTCCTGAGCTTTCCAGAGGGTGTTAAATATGCGTAGCTGTTCTTGTAAATGACTGTCTTTATATGCGATCATAAAATATGAAAAAACTCCTTTAGTTATTATTGGGGTGCAAATTTAAACCCATAGCAATGAGAAAGTATTTTCTTAAAATATATGATATTTGATCGGGAAAGCACCACTATCCAATATAAATCCGAAATCGGATTTAGTCAAGCAAGTTTATATAAATTTTAATAAGAGGACAGGATAGTGGGTTAAGTAAAGATATGCATAAATATTTTCATTTAAAGGTATGTGAAGGTGTTGTTTTGGGTAGGTAGTGTGGCTATAATAATAGACATGGGCTATGAAATTATAGATATATGTTATGGTTGACAGAAATCTATGCGGTGTGAAGAAAGTAGTCATGGCTAGGGAAGGAGTGTACACATATGGGTTTTTTAACAGGTAAGACAGCGATAATAACAGGAGGCGGACGTGCAGTTCTCAGCGATGGAAGCTGTGGATCCATCGGATACGGAATAGCGACAGCATATGCCAAGGAAGGTGCCAATCTGGTGCTTACAGGACGTAATGTCCAGAAGCTTGAGGATGCAAAGGCAGAGCTTGAGAGCAAATATGGGATCAAGGTTCTTGCAGTCCGGGCTGATGTAAACGCAGGTGCGGACAATGAGAGCGTTGTCAAGAACGTTGTGGAGCAGACCGTTAAGGAATTTGGAAGAATAGATGTGCTCATCAACAATGCGCAGGCATCTGCATCAGGCGTTACCATCGCAGATCACACAACAGCACAGTTTGACCTTGCCATATATTCAGGTCTTTACGCTGCATTTTACTATATGCAGGCATGCTATCCATATCTGAAGGAGACAAAGGGTTCAGTCATCAACTTTGCATCAGGTGCAGGCCTCTTTGGAAATTACGGACAGTGCGCATATGCGGCAGCGAAGGAAGGCATCAGGGGCCTTACAAGAGTTGCAGCTACAGAGTGGGCAGCTGACGGAATAAATGTCAATATAGTATGTCCTCTCGCATGGACATCACAGCTTGAGAATTTTGAGAAGGCATATCCGGATGCGTTCAAGGCAAATGTTAAGATGCCGCCAATGGGACACTTCGGAGACGTAGAGAAGGAGATTGGACGTGCGTGCGTGGCACTCGCATCACCGGATTTCAAGTACATGAGTGGTGAGACGATCACACTTGAGGGCGCAATGGGACAGAGACCATAGTGCAGTCAATATATCAAATATGGCTTATGCTATGATAATAGAATATGATGTAGATGCGGATCCTGGTTCGCGGCTTGCATAAAAAATGAGCGTAACACAATAATACCCAGATGGGAAATGTGTTATGCTCATTTTGTTTAGCCGACTCAGTCATCAACTATATCTCAAACCAGATGGTTGTCCGCTTGTCGTTAATAAGACACAAGGTTTCTTAAAAAAATATGAAATATCTGCCATCATCCTTGAATAACCTTACTTGGAGTACTTATAATAGAACTTTGTTAAAGAAATCATGAGATGTCATGGACAGTCGATGCAAAATGCTGCTCGATGCATAACATTTGCCGACCATATACACAGGAAGAGGTGTTTTATTTGGATACAAACTCAGAAAACAATCTGGATACACGGGGAGTCCCGATCATGGGTCTTACCTCGGAGGAAGTAAGGGAACGGATCGACAATGGACTTACCAATCACACGGATATAAGTACGCAGAAGACAGTGGGGCAGATCGTCAAGTCCAATCTGCTTACATACTTCAATCTTATATTCCTCATACTTACGGTGCTGCTATGTATCGTTGGTTCATTCAGGAATCTGACGTTCCTGCCGGTCATCATAGGCAATACGGTTATAGGAATATTTCAGGAGTTGCGTGCAAAAAAGACTCTTGACAAGATGAGCATGTTAAATGCGCCGCATTCGATAGTTGTGAGAGACGGAGAACAACAGCAGATACAATCAGAGGAACTGGTTAAGGACGATATCATCATTCTGTCGGCTGGCAATCAGATATGTGCTGACGCTACGGTGCTCAGCGGCAGTATATCGGTAAATGAAGCCCTGCTCACCGGTGAGTCGGATGAGATCAAGAAGAAATCAGGTGATCGACTCATGTCCGGAAGCTTTGTGGTGTCCGGGCAGTGCTATGCCAAGCTTGACAAGGTGGGCAATGAGTCATACATATCACAGCTCACAGCCCAGGCGAAGGCCATGGGTGATGGCGAACAGTCAGAGATGATCAGGTACATCAACAAGCTTGTAAAATGGGTTGGAATCATCATCATACCAGTGGGAATCATATTGTTCTGCCAGGCGTATATCATGAATGGAGAGACATTCAAGAAGAGTGTTGTATCGATGGTTGCGGCGGTTCTCGGAATGATCCCTGAAGGACTTTATCTGCTCACAACTGTTGCGCTTGCGCTCAGCACAATAAGACTTGCGAAGAAACAAGTGTTACTGCATGACATGAAGAGTATAGAGACACTCGCGAGAGTCGATGTACTCTGTGTTGATAAGACCGGAACCATCACTGAGCCGGGTATGCAGGTTACAGAGCTGGTGATAAGCGGCAGATGCGGCGATGCCGAGATGGACAAGAGAGCATTTGCACATCTGCTGGCGGATTACTCGGCGGTCATTGAGGACAACAATGCCACAATGGAGGCGATCAGAGCCTATGTGGCTAAGAATGAGATAGAGAAGGGCAGCAGGACACTGCTCAAGACACAGCCTTTCACATCAGCGAACAAATACAGCAAGGTGTCATTTGTCGAGGGAGACTATATGCTTGGTGCTCCGGAGTTTATAATGAAGGATAGGTATGAGGATATATCCGAAGAGATAGAGGAGTACCAGAGCAAGGGATACAGAGTCCTTCTTATGGCGGAGTCAGGAGAGGATTCTATTGGTTCGGTAAGACCATTAGGAGGCATATCTCCTATTGGTTATATAGTGCTTTCAAATCCAATAAGGGAAAATGCGGAGAGCACATTTACATATTTCAAAGAGCAGGGCGTTGCCATAAAAGTCATATCCGGAGATAACCCTGCCACAGTATCAGAGGTGGCAAAGCGGGCAGGCATAGATGGAGCGGAGAACTATGTGGATGCGTCCACTTTGGCGTCTGAGAAGGATATAACTGAGGCTGTGGATAAATATACAGTATTTGGAAGAGTTACGCCTAAACAGAAGCAGCTCATAGTCAGGGCGCTCCAGAAACAGAAACACACGGTTGCCATGACTGGTGATGGTGTAAATGATATACTCGCAATGAAGGATGCCGATTGCAGTATTGCAATGGCATCCGGAAGTGAAGCGGCTGCGCAGGCGGCACAGACGGTGCTTCTGGATTCGGATTTCGGACGTATGCCATATGTGGTGTTTGAGGGAAGACAGGTGGTCAACAATATACAGAGATCAGCAAGCCTCTTCCTTGTTAAGAATATATTCTCACTGCTGATGGCCATATTCTCAGCGATATTTGCGATCACATATCCGCTGGAGCCTTCACAGATATCGCTCATAAGCATGTTCACCATAGGATTGCCGGGATTCCTGCTGGCACTTGAGCCGAACAGGGATCGTATAGAGGGAAACTTTATGGTAAATGTCATGTTAAAAGCATTGCCTGCAGGACTCACGGATGTGTTGTCGGTCGGAGCACTTGTAATCTGCGGACAGGTCTTCAATCTCCCGAGTGAGGACATAGCCACAGCCGGCACAATGCTTCTTGCGGTTGTCGGATTCATGATAATAATCAAGATCAGCCATCCGTTCAACAAGATGAAGTATGGTGTACTTCTTATCAACATAATCGGACTGCTGTTCTGTGGCCTTTTCCTCGGCAGGCTGTTTGCCATAGAGTCGATATCCAACATATGTTTCCTGCTCATGGTTGTATTTGCATTTGCTGCGGAATCTATGTTCAGATATTTGACACTGTTTGTTGAAAAGCTCAGCAGCTTCTTTGGAGACGAGAAGAACAGACGTAAGATCAGAAGAAAGATAAGGAAATATAACATTTTTAAGTAGAGAATTGTCGAAAAAAGAATATAATAAACATAAAGATATACTCATAAGAAGCAACATTGTTTTTTATGAGTATGTTTGTTTATAAGGATGATATGAACAGCTTAGATAACAGGAGGTATGCATGGCAAATTCAACTAAAAAAGCACTTGAGGCATCTCTGAAAAAGCTTCTCAAGGAGAAGCCATTTGACAAGATAACGATAGCGGATCTCACTGGAGACTGCGGGATAAGTAGAATGACATTCTATTATCATTTTCAGGACATATATGAGCTTGCCGAGTGGGTGTGTATAGAGGATGGGAAGCAGGCACTGAAGGATAAGAAGACCTACGATACCTGGCAGGAGGGCATGATACAGGTGTTTGAGGCTGTGCTGGAGAACAAGCCATTTATCGCAAATATATACAGGTCGGTGGATAAGGCTAAGATAGAAAACTATCTGTATAAGCTGTCGTATCAGCTCATAGCGGATGTAGTCGATGAGAAATGTGCAGGGGATAATCTTTCGGAGGCTGATAAGCAGTTCATCGCAGACTTTTACAAGTATGGATTTGTTGGGATTATGCTTGACTGGGTAGACAAGGGGATGAAAGACGATTATCATAAAATAGTGGAGCAGCTTAGCACCACGCTTCGTGGAAATATAGCAAATTCTATTCATAATTTTGAAATCGAGATGTAAAAGCAGAAGGCTGATCAGGATAAAGAGACCTGTTACTACGGGGATATACGGGAGAGCACTTATGAGTCGAACATCAGATATGAAAAAGAGATTGCCGGGGATAATACTGATAACAGGGGGGATCGTGCTGGTTGCTATGGTCATCCAGGCGGTCATACTGAGCTTTATCAATAACAGGAGTTTTGACAGAACCTCGCAGGTGCTGCTGGATCAGGTCAGCAATGTAATTGAGAAGAATAAGGCAAGTGAGGAAGATCTGATAGACTCCCTCAAGGAAGATTATATGGTCAGGGCTAAGGCTGTGGCGTATATAGTTGATGCAAAGCCTGAGGTGGCAAATGATGTGGATGAGCTCCGCAAGATTGCTGCACTTATATCTGTTGATGAGGTGCATTTGTTTAATACGGATGGCGTGATATATGCTGGTACCAATCCCGAATATTTTGGATATAGCTTTGATTCCGGGGAGCAGATGGCGTATTTCAAGCCGATGCTTGATGACAAGAATCTCACCATGTGTCAGGATGTCACTCCGAACACATCAAATGGTAAGAAGATGATGTATGCAATAACATGGAACGACGATGGAACCAAGATGATACAGGTTGGAATCGAGCCGAGAAGACTTCTGAATGAAGTAAAACAGAATGAGATATCCACGGTGGTTGCCAATATGCCTATGTATGATGGACTGAGTGTTGTAGTGGCAGATGGCGAATCGGGAGAAATATATGGATGTTCATATGAACCGGTAGTAGGGCTTACTCTTGATGAGATCGGCATTTCGGTGACTGATGATATGCTGCCGGACGATGAAGACAGTTTTACAGGCATAAGAAGGATTAATGGATTTAGAAACAGATGTGTATTCCGAAGATCCGGAGAGTATGTGATCGGGGTCATATATAGAATGGATGTGAATAGCCGGAGTAATATGGCAATCATGGTTATCATGGCACTGTATCTGTGTTTTGCCGCCGGCCTGGTGGTAAACATGGTGATGAAGGTGATCCGTGCGAACCGGGAGAGAAATGAACAGCTGTCAATATTGACATCCATGTCGGGGATGTATTACAGCATGCATATGCTTGATCTTCAACATGATACATTTGCACTCTATACCGCAGGAGACCTGATATTGAGGGCAGGTGAGCGGGCAGCAGGGGCGAAGGAACTTATGAGGAAGATCGTTCATAAGGTGGTTGTGGATGAACATCAGGCAAGTGCCCAGAAATTCATGGATCTTGATAGTCTTGGGGACAGGCTGATCAAGAAAAAGATTGTATCAGGTGAGTTCATGGTGAAGGATCTTGGATGGTTCAGACTGTCATTTATATCGATAGATGTTGACGAGGACGGACGTCCTTTAAAAGTCATATTTACCACCAGAAACATAGATGAAGATAAGAAACGGGAGCAGAAGCTGATAAGACGGTCTTATACAGATGAGCTTACAAAATGTTATAACAGGAGCGCATATATAGATGATGTCAGGGAACTGCCGGGAGATTCTGTATATGTGTATGTGTCCATGGATGTAAATGGGCTTAAGCCAGTGAATGATACCCTGGGACATGCGGCTGGAGATGAACTGCTTCAGGGGGCTGCCGAGTGTATGGAGCAGTGTTTTGGAAACTATGGTAAGGTGTACAGGATGGGCGGTGATGAATTTGCAGCCATCATCTTTGTAAATACCAGAAGGCTGAAGAGAGTGCAGCAGGAGTTTGATGACGTTGTGCGTGGATGGTCTGGACAGCTGGTGAAATCCGTATCGATATCATGTGGCTATGTGTCAAGTGATGAGAAGGACTGGGAGTCATTTGACGAGATAGTAAAGGCTGCAGATGAGAGAATGTACGAGAACAAGGCGGCATATTACAGGCAGAAGGGCGGCGATAGAAGGTATCGCTAGAGTACATATGCAATATAGAGTTATACAAAACGGGTGGAATGATAAAAATTTTATCATTCCACTTTTTTTGTAAATATGAAATAAAAATTGGGCAAGCTATTATAGGGGCATGAGATGGATATAGACGGCAAACTGAAAGGAGAATTGCTTATGTCAAAGAAGAAATTGGGAATCGGGATAGCAGCGGTGGCAGCAGCCGGCGCAGGAGCAGCAGCTCTCACAGTTAAAAATCATAATAAGGCAAAAGTTCAGAAGGATAAGGCTGCGGCTGAACATGCTGAGTACCGCAATACGGAGCGCGGAAAGCATGAGAAGAACAGTAAGGGAATCTATTATACAAATGGTAACTACGAGGCATTTGCCAGACCGAGAAAGCCAGAGGGTGTGGATGACAAGAACGCATATATAGTGGGAAGTGGTCTTGCATCACTGGCAGCAGCTTGCTTCCTTGTACGTGACGGACAGATGCCGGGCTCACATATCCATATTCTTGAGGCCATGGATATAGCGGGCGGTGCGTGCGATGGAATATTTGATCCTGCCAGAGGCTACGTCATGAGAGGTGGACGTGAGATGGAGAACCATTTCGAGTGCCTGTGGGATCTGTTCAGAAGTATACCTTCCATAGAGACACCAGGGGCATCGGTTCTTGACGAGTATTACTGGCTGAACAAGGAGGATCCAAATTACTCACTGTGCAGAGCAACAGTGAACAGAGGCAAGGATGCCCACACAGATGGCAAATTCAATCTGAGCCAGAAGGGCTGTATGGAAATCATGAAGCTCTTCATGACAAAGGATGAGGATCTGTATGACAAGACGATAGAGGATGTATTTGACGATGAGGTATTTGATTCAACATTCTGGCTGTACTGGAGGACGATGTTCGCATTTGAGAACTGGCACAGTGCGCTGGAGATGAAACTTTACTTCCAGAGATTCATACATCACATCTCAGGACTTCCGGATTTCTCGGCCCTCAAGTTCACGAAGTACAACCAGTATGAGTCGCTGATCCTTCCGATGGTGAAGTATCTTGAGGCGGCGGGCGTGACATTCCAGTACAACACGGAGGTCACAAATGTCATATTTGACATGAGAGACGGCAAGAAGATAGCAAAGACCATCGAGTGCAGGGTAAACGGAACTGAGAAGGGGATCCCGCTCACTGAGAACGATCTTGTATTTGTCACAAATGGAAGCTGCACGGAGGGAACTATCTACGGTGATCAGAATCATGCGCCAAATGGTGACGCAGAGGTGAGAACAAGCGGCTGCTGGAGCCTGTGGAAGAACATAGCTACACAGGATCCTTCATTTGGCCATCCTGAGAAGTTCTGTTCTGATATATCTAAGACAAACTGGGAGTCGGCCACAGTAACAACGCTTGACGACAAGATCATCCCATACATCGTGGATATCTGCAAGCGTGATCCGAGAACAGGAAAGGTTGTCACGGGTGGTATCGTGAGCTGTCAGGATTCAAGCTGGCTGATGAGTTGGACCATCAACAGACAGGGACAGTTCAAGACCCAGGACAAGGATAAGGTGTGTGTATGGGTATATGGCCTGTTCACAGATGTTCCGGGCGATTATATCAAGAAGCCTATGAAGGATTGTACCGGTAAGGAGATCACGGAGGAGTGGCTCTATCATCTGGGTGTGCCAGAAGATGAGATCGAGGAGCTGGCCACAAACAGCGCAGTCTGTGTGCCAACTATGATGCCATATATCACCGCGTTCTTCATGCCTAGAGCAAAGGGCGACAGACCGGATGTAATTCCAGACGGATGCACCAACTTTGCATTCCTCGGACAGTTCGCCGACACTCCTCGTGACACAGTGTTCACCACAGAGTATTCTGTCAGAACAGCCATGGAGGCTGTGTATGGACTTCTCGGCGTGGACAGAGGTGTTCCTGAGGTGTGGGGAAGTGTGTACGATATCCGTGAACTGCTGGACAGCAGCGTGAAGCTCATGGATGGCAAATCTCCGCTTGAGATAAATCTTGGACCTTTGAACAAGCTCAAGAGACCTATACTTAAGAAGATCCAGGGCACGGTGATTGAAAAGGTACTGAGAGACCACGATATCATAAAAGAGGGTATGCTGTAGGTTGAAGTTAATATAGAGTAATAAGAAAGTTCCATGTGTCTGCACGGTGCAGATGCATGGAACTTTTTATATGTTTGAATTAGTTTGGAGACGGTTGTTAATTGCTGTTTCTTTTAGAATATACAAAGCTGGCAACTAGCCAGATGAGGCAGGCGGTGTTTCCTGATGCCTGACTGAATACATAATCCAGTGTGGATATGTCGGCGCCCATGGCCTGTCTGATGTCAGGAATGAGCACAAATATAAGCTGCCATGTGATGATGTGAAATACGATCATGCTCCTCTTCATGACAGTTCTGCCTGCCAGCAGCGATATAAGACTTGTGAGCATGAGCAGTGCCGTAGGTATGTACACTATGCTGACGGCTGGAAAGAGCAGATTGTAGTAGTCGTCAACATATGCGATGGCCTGTTCTCTTCCAATGTGTTCAGACAGATAGGTTACCCAGTAAGCGAGTGTTCCCACGAGAAAATGCAGTGTTGCGGCGGACGCGACATACATGAGCCCTGCGTATTTGACGAGTGCCCTCGTCTTGCGGTACTTGGGAAGTATCTGCTCCGATATGGCGTCTATGCCAAATGCATAGAAGAACATACCGACAAGACCTGTCACAAGCAGCAGAGCCACTCTCCACAGCTGGAAATCCCCGTTCAGATATGCCCCCCTCACATAAAGTCCTTTGTCCGCGGGTGATGCGGGTACTATGCTGATACACAGATCCCCCACGATCAGGAGCGCTGCGCCGAGCGCGCCCAGCAGGCAGTTCCTTTGGTATTTAATTTTTTCTTTCTGTTCCATGTAATCCCCCTTGTAAATAATCTATATGGTTAGCATAAACTAACTAGAGCATATCATATACGAGGAGATAATTGAAGAAATATTTGCCAAAAACAAGTCGCGCCAATGGGGAAAGAAAATTGACTTTTTTCGTGTATAAAAATATACTTTCCATATATATACAATAAAAGATGCTTAAGAATGGAGGTACATTATGAGGGGAAGATGGAAAAAGGAGATTTTGTTATTTGTGATAGGTGCAGTATGGGGATTCATATATTGGGGCAATACGGTGTGGAATCCTGATGTGCAGTACCTCTTGCAAGATATAAAACATATAAAATTGCCGCTTAACTGGCATTGGATATTTGACTCAGGTGTGCATCTTGGCATAGCGGCTCTTGTGTTGGCGGTTGGCACACTGTTGATTCTATGGATACTGCGCTTTTTATCAGATTCACGTAACACACATGGGCTGATCATAGCCGGCCAGTGGTTCACAGATCTGATCTTATGTTCATTTCTGACTGGCGTGATCCTGTTCTATTTTAATAAATGTTTCCTATACAAGATTATTGGCGATAAAGGTGATGTCGTATTTTCCATAGCATATTTGTTTGTATACATATTGATATATATGATACTGTGTTCATGGTTTGATATATCCATTGAGAGGGTACAGAGAAAACCAAAGAAGAATTGCAGTCTGCTTATATGTCAGGTTCAGAATCGTGAGACATTTATGGATGTCAAGGAACTAGTAAAGAATTGCAAGTACACAGAGTGCTATACGTTGATGAAAAATAATCAGGAGAGATTGTCTCCAAAACAGTTCTGGGTCATAAGGGAGACGAACTTTACAGGGAAAAAGATGACAGCCGAGTGGAGATATTATGCAAATGGTGACTATGTAGAACTGGATGATGAAGAGCTTGCGACCAGGTTGCTGCTTGCTGAGAATGCAAAGAATATAGACTGGCAGTTATAATCGTATATAATGTTGTTAGTCTATGATATAAAAGACACGAGAGAGAAGTAAATATGAAAAAGATAGAGATAAACGACAAATGGATGCAGAAAACCAGTGTTGTGTGGCTCGGTGCCATGCTGTGCTGCCTGCTGTGGGGAAGTGCATTTCCGTGTATAAAGATAGGTTATGGACTGTGGAATATAGAGAGTGCGGATACATCGTCACAGATACTGTTCGCAGGTATGCGATTCGTGCTGGCGGGTATTCTTGCCGTGATATTTGGAAGTCTGCTGGAAGGAAGATTCATCAGGCCGGAGAAGGGCTGCGCCGGCAAGATAGCGTGGCTGGCGATGCTGCAGACAGTCATACAATATCTGTTCTTTTATATAGGTCTTGCACATACAAGCGGAGTCAAGGCGTCCATCATAGAGGCAGTAAATGTATTCGTTGCCATCATAGTGTCAGGATTCATATTCCATCAGGAAAATGTCACTGCAAAGAAGATGCTTGGCTGTCTGGTTGGATTTGCGGGAGTTGTACTTATAAACATGAATGGAATGAATTTCCATATGAGCTTGTCAGGTGAGGGTGCGATATTTCTGTCAACAGTGGCTTATGCATTTTCATCGGTGTTCCTGAAGCGATATTCGGTAAAACACAATCCGGTTATGCTCAGTGGCTACCAGTTTATAGTTGGCGGAATTATTCTGTCGGCTGCCGGTTTTGCCATGGGAGGCAGACTCAGCACCGTATCAACAGGTGGAGTTTTGATGCTCATATATCTGGCTCTTGTATCGGCGGTGGCATATTCTCTGTGGGGAATGCTGCTCAAGTATAATCCTATATCAAGGGTTGCAGTATTTGGATTTATGAATCCGGTATTCGGCGTGATACTGTCGGCATGGCTGCTCCGCGAGGGCGCGCAGGCGCTTGGTCCGATAAGTCTGGTGTCGCTGGTGTTGGTGTGTGCAGGAATATACATAGTGAACAGCAGAGAACGGAGCGAGAAAGATTAATTGTATTTGCGACATGAAACGTGCAAAAGAGGGTAAGGAGACAGTAGTAATTATGAAGATGACAACACTTTGTTACATAGAGAAAGATGGAAGATACCTGATGCTCCACAGGACAAAGAAGGAGAAGGACATTAATAAAGGCAAATGGATCGGTGTAGGTGGACATGCCGAGGAGGGTGAGAGTCCTGAAGACTGCCTTCTCAGGGAGATAAAGGAGGAGACGGGACTTACGCTTACATCATATCGATTCAGAGGTCTGGTGACATTTATAAGCAATGAGTGCGAGAATGAGCTTATGTGCCTGTTCACCGCAGATGGATTTGAGGGGGATGTCCAGATATGCGATGAGGGTGATCTTCAATGGATAGATAAAGAGATTGTGCCAACACTTCCGACGTGGAGCGGGGATGCGATATTCCTGAAATTGCTACTTGAAGGGGAGAAGAGATTTTTCTCACTCAAGCTCGTATATGAGGGAAGCGAGCTGGTGGAGCACAGGCTGGAATTCTATTGAGAAGGAACGTCCCCACATGAGGAGGAGCAACAATATATGAAGTATTTATATTTGCATGGACTAGGACAAAAGCCAGACAGTTGGAATAGAGTAATAAAAGAAACGAAGGTATCGGAAAGTAGTGTCAAATTAAGTTTGGCAGAGATGTTAGAAGGAAAATCTGCTACATATAAGGAATTATATTCGGCATTCTCATCAGAATGTGACAAGGTGAACGATGAAATTGTCTTATGTGGGCTTTCTCTAGGCGCTGTTTTGGCACTTAATTATGCGATAGACCACCCAGATAAAGTAAAAGCGCTCGTATTAATTGCAGCACAGTATAAAATGCCCCAAAAATTATTGAAAGTTCAGAATATATTGTTTCATCTTATGCCGAATTCGGCATTCGGTAAAATGGGTTTCAAAAAAGCGGATGTTATCAGCCTGTGCAGGACGATGGCTGAATTGGATTTCAGTGACTCCTTGCATAAGGTGTCTTGTCCGGTATTGCTCATTTGTGGGGAAAAGGACACTGCAAACAAAAAAACTTCAAAAGAACTTTGCCAATATTTGAACAACGCCTGTTTCCATGAACTTGCGAAAACAGGTCATGAAGCAAACATAGAAGCTCCGGAAGAGTTGGCGATCGTGTTGCAGAGATTTTATGATAATATCAGATAAAATTCAGTGGTGCGCCCAGACAAGGGCATGTGGTGATGTGAATTTATGGAGGAAGGTATGGACTGGTTAAATATATTCGGACTGATAATGATTGCAGTTATTATGATACCCAATATTATTTTTGCAGTTAGATGCAAAGATGGATTTCAAAACAAATGGAGCAATAAATTTGTTGAGGTTGCAGAACAGATAGGAAGGTTTGGCTGCTTTGGTTTTATGATAATTAACATTCCTGGAACATGGTTCGGGTGGTGGTCTGACGAAGCATTTGCCATATACCTTATTGTAGACACAATATTAGTGGTGTTGTATTGTGCAATTTGGATAATTTGCTTTAAGAAGAGCAGCATATTCAGAGCACTGACGCTATCTGTTATTCCCTCAGTTTTGTTCTTGTTTAGTGGAATTATGAGCAGATCAATTCTGTTGCTTATCGCAGCAATATTGTTTGCGCCAAGCCATATTTTGCTTTCGTATAAGAACGCAAAATGATATTGGTCAAATTCCAGTTTGGAGAATTGAAAAAAATGGAATTTACCTATTAAGACATATAAACTGTTGACAATAAAGCTCCTATATAGTATGTTTTTAATAAACTACTATATAGGAGCTTTTGTATGGAAATGAATGGAGGATTTCTTGTCACCAAAATAAAACAGCTTGGAGACCGGATTTTCGAGAAGATTCTCAGTGAAAAGAATATTGATGCGTTTAATGGAGCCCAGGGGCGTATTCTTTATGTGCTGTGGCAGGAGGATGGTATCTCAATCAGGTCACTCTCGACTAAATGCGGATTAGCGATAACATCTCTTACTACGATGCTGGAAAGAATGGAAAATCAAGGGCTGATAAGCCGTGTTCAGTCTGAAACGGACAAAAGGAAAACACTCCTGTTTCTGACTGAGAAAGCACATGCCTTAAAGGGCGAGTACGATTCTGTATCTGATGAGATGGGCA
>ERZ857745.464-NODE-464-length-62487-cov-13.880686_pt1 | contig 62487 bp, 51 predicted proteins | sample MGYA00519699_ERZ857745 | MGnify/ENA primary metagenome ERZ857745 (study PRJEB31778, sample SAMEA3449357) | human gut metagenome | biome: human gut; feature: human-associated habitat; material: faeces | place: United Kingdom | collected 2010/2012 ... | reverse complement strand
CCTCCGTCTGCCAGCGGTCTGATCTGCACATCCACATCTGAATCTACTCTGTGTACTCCTTCTGTTACTGCAAGTCCTGCTTCCATCGAAGTCATACTTCCTTTAAACGAATCGATTGCTGTTACAATTTTCATAGTTTGCTTCCTCCTCATTTTCACAAATTTTCGTTATTTGTTTTGTGTTATTCACTGACTTTTTCCTACATCTAGGTCTTTTGGATTTATTCATACTATAACAAACTTTTCCAGTCATTTATATGTCCTTTATAACATATTTTTTTAAATTATGCTTCCATTCTGCAGGTTGCCGTGGGAAAATCCACTCCTGTTTTTCAAGTTCATCATTCTTATGAATCTGCACTTACCGCTATAAATACTCTGACAAATACATCTGAAAATTTTGCACTTTTTGATGATCTGACATTGCAGTTAATTCTGTCTTCTGTAACCGACGACACCCGGAATCATTTTCTTCAGAAGACGATCAGTGGTCTTTCTACGCAGGATCTGGACATAATAAAAGTGTATTTTTCTGAAGATATGTCACTTATCAGAACTTGTGGCAAACTGTATCTTCATAAAAATACACTTCAATATAAGTTAAACCGTATTCATAAAATAACCGGCCTTAATCCCCGGAAATTTCAGGATGCTGTACTTCTGTATCTTGCTGTGCTTCTTCGGACGAATCTATGATTCTACCTTTAATCACCGGCTCTATCGTCTGTTCCATCAGGCGATGGAGCAGATCAATACCTCCATTCTCCCTGATACGGGAATAGATCGGATGCTTAGTAACTTCTGTCGTGATGGATTCCATTCCTTCCATGATCAGAGCCTTACCGGGTGATTCATACCATTTTATTTCTATATATTCCGGTGTTATTAATTTTGATGCCGATGTATCCTTAACAAATGTCACATATAACTTCCGCCTCATCGCTTCTTCCAGATACACTATTTCCACTTTCAGAACCGGATTGTCATCCACATCAGAAGAGCGTTCTCCCTTCACCGCAACCAGATATGTTTCTCCATGAATGCTCAGTTTATTTTCTATATATTGATTCCAACCCATTTCCAGTTCTATAGACTCTTCGCCCTCCTGAAAGCAGAGGATCAGGGTCTGCTGCAATTCTTTCGTTCTCTTTTTATAGAAATTGATCTTCGATATACCATCCGTCATATTGTTGTGCATGACCTGCATAACCAGCGGAAAAAGTCCGACACTTTCCTGTTCCATCTCATAACATGTACCATCCAACAAATCTGTCAGTAAATGAATCTGTTGATTTTGTACTTTTTCTATTTCGGTCTGTCTTTCGCGGACTCTATATTTTGAGGAATTCTTCTTCCAACCGCCTTTTCCGATTATAAGGGGACTGTTATAATATTGATCATTCTTTAGTCTTTTTCCAGCCAGCCTTTCGGTCAGTTCCTGCAGCTTTGCATACGCAATTGGATTCTCCGGAAGTGTCTCTTTTGGCATCCAATCTACCGGGAAATATTTTCTTATAATATTCAGCATCACATTGTCCTGGAATAGTTCTTCATTTCCCGCATTCGTTACGATCACCATATCAACGTCCGGATAGATCAGCACATTCTGCCCAAGCATTCCATTATATTCAAAGCTTCCCGGACGTTCTTCCATCCAGAGCTGATATCCGTATCCGTAAGTACCTTCTATACTATCTACTTTTTTCATAACAGACGCCTCTGCCCAGCTTTCCGGAATGATCTGTTTTCCATTCCATTTCCCCTTATTCAGATACAGCTGTCCAAGCTTCGCCATATCCTCTGTATGCATGAAAAGTCCCCAGCCGCCTTTCGTAATTCCTCTCGGACATTTCTCCCACAGATAATCTGTAATTCCCAATGGCTCGAACAGTCTCGGCTTCAGATATTCATCCATCGGCATTCCGGTCCGTTCTGTTATGATCGCAGAAAGCACATAGGAATTCAGACTGTTGTACTGGAATTTTGTGCCTGGTTTTTCTGATATCGGTGCATTCAGATAACTTTCCAGCCAGTCATTTCCGGATACGATTCCTGATTCATTAAATGTTACGCCGCTTGTCATCGTCATCAGGTTCTCTACCGTGACCTCCGGCCGGAATATTTTCGCCCAGGTACTTCCTTTATCGTGAAAAATTTTATAAATGTTTTCTGAAAGATCCAGTTTTCCCTCATCTATCAGAAGTCCTGTTGCCATTCCGGTGATGCTCTTACACATGGAATGTGTGATATGCCAGATTCCTTTTCTGTATGGCGCAAAGTCTGCCTCACAGATCACATTTCCATGACGCAGCACCATAAAATGATGCATATCTGTATTCGGTGAATCTGCCAGTTCCTGTATCAGGTATCTCAGATGATCTGAGCCTATCCCCTGGCTTTCCGGAGTCTTTCTTGGAAATATCTGTTGCTGATTTTTCGTTTTTTCTATATCCTGATCCTGTATTACCGGTACTTTATCATGCATATGCATTCCATTTTCCGGTTCCGGACACCTTGTTTTCTGAGGTACAAAATCCACCTTGCTGATTCCTTCTGTCTTTCCCAGAATCATATTGGTTACCATCTCTATTACTGCAAGCTGCTCTTTTGCCATAAGATCACCTCATTTTCATCATGTTTTCTTACTCTTATTTCTATACACAATCCGCAATTCTACTCTGTCCGCGGTTCTATATATGATGTAGTATAGCAAAAAAACCCGGACATCTATACTTCGATATCCGGGTTTTTCCGTATTTTTATAAATTTTATCTTTTGTTTATTCTGTTGCTTCTGCGGCTTCCTCATCGGCATCATCATCCGCCTCACTGTTGTGTACATACTGCAATGTAACAACTGTAGTCTCAGGATCAGTCATGACATCTACATCTTTGTCACTTGAAAGTGTAAGATCTTTTACCTTGATAGAATCTCCGACTTTCATGTTACTTACATCAACTTCTACCTTGTCAACCAATGCTGACGGATATGCCTTGAACTGTACTTCTTCCAGTAACTGCTCCAGTACACCACCTGCATCTTTCTCATGTCCGACCAGAACGATCTCTGCTACAGAATGTACTTTTTCATTACTTACAAGTGCCTGGAAGTCTATCTCATCTACCTGACCTTTTAATGGGTTAAACTCGACATCTTTAATCAGAACATTCATCTTCTCACCTTCGATGTCCAGCATTACCTGACTACCTTTGTGGCAAGCCTTAAGTAAACGGTCAACAGCTGCTTTTTCCATCTTAACCGGAACAGACTCTTTCATCTCTCTTCCGAAGACATTACCAGTAACGTAACCTTCTCTTCTTAATTTCTTTGCTTTGATGTCCATGCTTCTTTTTTCAGCTTTTAAAGTATTCATTTATCTTTTCCTCCAAAAATCTGATGCTTAGCAGCCTTCGCTTTGCGGTTTCAACGCTACAAAGAGGTTTTGTTAAGTAGGTTTCCTTTGTTACAGTCGTATTATAACACCTACAGCAGATAAAGATTCACCAAAAAGTTGATTTTTTTGTCCAGGTTTTTATGCATAATTTATCTACGTTTTTCCAGTTCCTCCGTCATCTCACCACGGATACTGTCCAATTTATAAAAATATGTCAGAACTGCGATCAGCACACACAGCACGATCGGGATCCAGATAAAGCAGATTTCAATATCTCCTGCAAAGTATACGCAGATTGCTTCAAGTTCTTCTGGTTTCCCCATTCTTCCCATTGGTGCCATCTCATTCCATTTTTCAATCAGTGTTGGTGAGTTCAGTGTTAACTCTGTTCCGATGTATCCAGGGCTGATGCAGTTTACACGCACGCCACGTTTTGCCCATTCGATCGCAAGTGATTTTGTCAGCTGGATCACTCCTGCCTTTGATGCATTATATGCACACTGTGGCTGCGGTACATTTACAATATGTGCTGACATGGAAGCTGTATTGATGATGGAACCTCCGCCATTTTCCAGCATATATTTTCCTGCTGCAATATCCGTTAAGAAGATTCCATTCAGATTAATATTGATTACTTTCAACCACTGTTCATATGTCATCTCTTCTGCCGGTGCATTGATGCAGATTCCCGCATTATTATGTCAGAAATCCAGGCCTCCCAGTTCTTTTACAACTTCTTCTACCATTGCATCTACCTGCTCTTTGTCTGTGCAGTCTGTCTGGATTGCAATGACTTTTCTGCCTGTCTTTTCTGCGAGCTCTTTCGCCGTCTTCTTTGCTTCTTCAATGTCAAGGTCAACGATTGCCACATCAGCTCCTGCCTCTGCAAATGCCGTTGCCGTGCACTTTCTTCTCGGAGATTCCGATAACCTGAAAGAATTTTTTGAAAAAAAATCAGCCGGCGATACCGGCTGTATAGAAAGATGGGAGGATTATTTAAGACATCTGTCCATTCTGATCAACAACCTGCATATGGTTCTGGAGCATACCGTTATATTAGACGGACATGTTGCTCCTTACTTTACAGATGAAGATCTCTCTAAAATCCGTCATTACGTGGCTGAGCATTCTACCTTTGATGATGACACCAGTTACATCATTCCCGGCAATCATGCAGATATTATTTTCAGAATATTTCGTCTTTTTATTATTTTTCGCATTTTTTTCAGATTACCTATTGACATTTTCATTTTCGTGCGATATTATAATATCAACAAAAGAAAAGGAGGACGGACCACCAATCAGTTAAATCTTTATTTAAAATCTAAAGAAAGAGGTACAGTCCAATGCAGAGGACAATCTAAACTGAAAAGAGTCTAATAAAGAAAAAGGAGGACAAACCACCAGGAACGTAAATTTAACATCATTTAAAAAATGATAAAAAAACAAATCGAAGAAAGAAAGAGGTATAATCCATTGGATGAAATATCATAAAAATCCATCGTATTTAAAAAATTATTAAGTACGGTGGATTTTTTATGCTTCTGTTTATTTTTATTTCTAACTAATGTACTCGGTTACCTGATCATCTCGACCTCCTGAAATGCCTTGATAAATTGTTTCTTTCCGTAATTTGGAAATTCTACTTCTACCATCATATCGTCTTCCGATGTCACAATACCGGTTCCATATTTGGGATGTATCGCTTTTTGTTCCTGAACATTTTCTGTTTTCTCGGATTCCGTTTTTTGTTCCTGAACATTTTCTGCTTTCTGTGCTTCTGCTTTTCGGATTTCTTCTTTTGCCCTTCTCGTTAGTTCTTTAAGATTTGTCCGCTTTTCTTCATCACTGCGTATTTCTTTCCACTCAAGTAATTCCTCCGGGATCCTTTTCAGATAATTACTGTAACTGCCCAATACCCCCGGTTCTCCCGGATTCGTGTAATAAGAAAGTTCCAGGTGATTTCTTGCACGCGTGATCCCTACAAAGAATAATCTCCGTTCTTCCTCTTCCTGGTCAAAGCTACTGCATCTGATCGGCAGCAGTCCCGGATTTACTCCGATAATGAATACCGTATCAAATTCCAGCCCCTTCGATGCATGTAATGTCATGAGATTTACTCTGCCGCCTGCTTCTTCCTTCTCAGCAGACTCTTGCGTATCCTCTGGACTTTCTATTGTTCCGAGTGCCACCTCATTTAGGAATTCCCGGATTCCGTCTGACATATTCAGCTTCTTTTCCCTGCTATATGTACAGACCTGATTCAGAAAATCCAATACCTGCTTTGCATCTTGCTGATAATCTGCAGAGGTAGGGTGCAGTGCTTCTTTCAATCCAAGCGAATCAAATATATCTTCTCCTGACAATACTTCTTTCTCTGTATAAAACAGCATCATATTCTTATATATATCAGATTTCTCTGTCTTGTGATTCTTTATAATGTCTTCTGCTTTCTTTTTTGTGCATTTTTCTCCGAACCTTTTATCCATCAATACCTGCATTCCCGCCTGTATATCGTCCGGATGCGTCGCAAATCTTAAGACATACATAAGCCAGTTCAATACAGGAATATCTTTCCACGACTTTTTCACCGATACTTCATATGGAATATTCTGTTCTGCAAACATCTTTTCCAGGATTTCTGCCTGTTTTTGCAGCCTGTAAAATACTGCAATATCCCTGTATTCCTTCCCTTCCTGATGAAGTGTCCAGATCTTGTCTGCCAGATACATTGCTTCCTGAAACGGATCATAATGATTCCTTATCTGAATCTTCTCCCCGCATTCATTACTGCCTTGAATCTTTCCGCCAAATTGAAGGAAACGGTTTGCCGCCTCCAGAATGGATGCATTCGATCGGTAATTAACCGGAAGTGAAAGTTCTTTTGCCTGAAACCTGTTCTTTAACAGGAAAAACATATTCTGAGTTGTCCCGCGGAAACTATAGATCACCTGATTTGGATCTCCTACTGCAAAGATTTTCGTCTCCGGTCCTTTTAATGCTTCCAGAAATTCCAGCTGTGACCGGTCACTGTCCTGTACTTCATCCACAATAATCCATTCTGGCCGAGAATTTTTCCCCATTTTCAGAAGTCTTGTCCCCTCTTCCAGCAGATCGGAAAAGCTCATTTTATTCTCTTTCTTCTTTTCCTTTTGTAAAAGAGGATATAACCGAAACAGTTCATCCTTATAGCGGCTGGTTACTTTTCCGGCCTTATAATTTGGATATTCCTGCTCCAGTCTTTTTTTCAAACGGTTTTTATACTTTACTTTCAGACTATATTCTGCAATCAGACAAAGCGCCAGTTCCTGTTCCTCGTCCGGATCTATAATTTCAAACTCCGAAGTCCATTCTTCCGGTGCCATGCTGCTATTTTCCACTGTATGAGCTATTTCTTCATTCTCTGCTTTTGCCTGTAACAGTGTATTTTTCAGCATCCGCATGGCAACACTGTGGAATGTTCCAAAAAACTGCACCTGTTCTTCCGTAAGTCCCGGTTCTTTTTTCTTCAGACGTTCAATAATCTCTCCTGCTGCCTTATTCGTAAATGTCAGCACCACCATCTTCTCAAGCGGAATCTTCTTTTCATAATGCAAATATAAAATTTTCGCAATCAGTACGGTTGTCTTCCCACTTCCTACATTGGCATTTACAATACATGCATCATTTTCATCTGTCACTGCTTCCATCTGATAGGAATTCAACCAATTCCATTCTTCCTTAAAATCCATTCCTGTCACCTAAAATTTATCTTCGTATCGTCGTTTTAACTTGCCTTCTGTCTTTTTCTTTCGCTCCATGTCCTCTTCTGTACGGACAACAATCTCCATATCCTGTGGACATACTGCATGAAATTTTAATATGTTTTTGATACTTTTCGCGTTTTCCGGTATCTTCAGCCAGTCCTCATAAAAGTAACTGTCCACGATCAATATCAGATTATGCTTCTCTATTTCTACTCGTTTTGCGGTCTTCAGAAATGCGCCGCCACTCTCTCCATTCTTAATCACTGTCTCACAGAATTCGTTCCATTTCTCCGGAAGTTTAAAGAATGAATACTGTTTGCGGACACCCGGACGCTCTTCTTCTACCTGCTTTTTCACATATTCCGGAGCTTCCAGCCTTTCCTTCAGGCTTCTAAGTCCCCATAACACCATCTTCTTACTTAATGTATAGTCTCCCACACAGGCCGGACAGCCATCCTCACAGGAACATCCCTTCACCATCTGAATCGCATGGTCGATCACCTCTGGGATCAATTCATAAATTTTCTCTGAATATCCAAGACCACCTTCATACTTATCATAAATGAATAATGACACCACTTCGTGTCCTTCTGATTCTCCGCTGCCAGAATCCACATATCCCTGCACGGTCGCATTATTAGACATTCCTGTATTGATATCATCACGTTCCGTCATCGTCACCATCATCGCCGCGTTCTTTATCGCATTTTGCAGGCCTTCGAAGTGATTATTCAATACAAGTTCTCCTGCCCCATTCGGTAACAGCAGACTTCTGTATACGCGCACCACATCCTCCGGAATATCAATCCATGTACTTTCTGTATCATAATCTTTCTGAAGCGGCTGTGTCAGTGATACATACCCAAGATTCTGATGATTATGAAATTGTAATTTCTTGAACATCGAGATCACTTCGTCTACATTAATATCTCCGAAATGTATCTTCGTTCTTTCCACTGTTTTTTCCTGAAAAGTCTGAAGGATCCGGATGTCTTCGGTTCCTGCCGGGACTGTATAATAATTTCCTTCAAACGACTTCGCTGTTGCTGTCCTGCTTACCAGATCCAGTTTCAGAACCTCATACAATGCACCGTCATGCATATAGACTGCTCCCGGATGTAATTCATGATAGGCCTGCGACTCATCCATCTCTGTAATCTCACGATTCTCATTATCCAGAATTAATTTGAATCTCGTCTTATCCATATTTCTCAGACTGTAATCCCCTGCGGGAAATGCAGGACCCGACCAGGCAAATCTCCCGGCCATACTTTTTACTTCTTCTGCTTTCATCAGAACAGGAATGATCTCACCAAGACTCGGAAACAATGCTGCATCATCCAGACTCAGTGGAAGTTCTGCCGCTGCCGCACGGATATGTGCCAATTCAATCAGCAGATTATCCGGGTCTACGATCGCATTTTCACTTTTTCCTTCAAAAAGCCACCCCGGTTCCACTGCAATGTACTGGTCAAATGGCTGATTTTCAAGAATCAGGTAATTCACACAGGTCTGTCCGTTTCTCCCTGCACGGCCACTCTGCTGCCAGAATGATGCCCGCGTCCCAGGATATCCGACGATCACCGTCGTATCCAGGCTTCCGATATCAATTCCAAGTTCCAGTGCATTAGTCGACACCAGTCCGTTCAGTTCCCCGGACATCATCTTCCGCTCAATTTCTTTTCGTTCCAGAGGTGTGTACCCGCCTCTGTATCCGGCAATTTTTCTGCTATCTGTCTGACTTAAGAAACCTGCCGCATCCAACTTGTCTCTTGCCTCTTTCAAAATAACTTCTACCGTTCGTCTGGATTTTCCAAATGCAATAAAATGCCTCTGCTCTTTTACCAGATCCGGAAGCATATCTGCCGCGACCGTAAACGCCGCATACCTTCCATAAACCTTGTCGTTATGCCCTTTGATCTCCGGTGGCTGGATAATTCTATATTCCCTGACCGGTGATGGAGATCCATCCTTCTCAATCAGAGAAAATGCAGTGCCACATACTTTTTTTGCAAGTTCTACCGGATTGGCGATTGTCGCAGAACTGCATAAAAACTGGGGGCTTGAATGATAATACTGGCAGATTCTGTGCATCCGCCTGAAAATATTCGCAAGATGGGCACCAAATGCGCCCCTGTAACTGTGCAATTCATCGATCACAATATATCTCAGATTTGCAAAGATAAAGTCAAACCCATACTTACTGTGATTCGGAAGAAATGCAGAGTTCAACATTTCCGGATTCGTTAATATAATATTCGCACTCTTTCTGATGCGGCTGCGCTCTGCGGGCATCGTATCTCCGTCATAGACTCCTGCCTGAATCTTCCCTTCTCCGAAATATTCCAGTACCGGCTGCAATGAACGGTACTGATCACTCGCCAGCGCTTTCGTCGGATAGACGAAAATCGCCCTTGTGAGTGGATCTTCCAATATCTTCTGCAGGACAGGAAGAAGAAATGCCAGCGTTTTTCCGCTGGCAGTCGATGTCGTGATCACTGTATTCTCTCCCCGTCCGGCCTTTTCAAACATTTCCGTCTGATGCGTATAAAGAGCATTAATCCCCTGTTTTCCGAGATATTCCTTTATTTCATCATTCATAGTATCCGGAAATTCTGCATAAGAAGCCTTCCTCTCCGGCACAATGCGCATATATGCCGTCATATCTTCGATTGACATCTTTTCATCCTTCTTCATTCTTACTCCTCGTATTCAAACTTACGAATCTCACAATTCTTGATACCGAACCTTGCAAATTCATCATTCGTCATATCACAAAAATAAGACTGTATCGCTCTTGAGATCCCGTTATGTGCAACCAGAAGATATGTCTTCTGATCTGATTCTTTCTTAATATCATCGAGCAGATCATAGATTCGGTGGCAAAGCTTCAGCATCGATTCGCCGCCTTCATAAGAATTAATAAAATTAGCCTTAGCCTTCTGGAATTCCTCTCCATTTCTCGGCGTACCTTCGTATTTTCCAAAGTTTTGTTCTTTTAGGCGCATTTCTTCACGCATCGGGATCCCGGTTACCTCGGATACATGTCTGGCGGTCTCCTTTGCCCTGATCAATGGTGAATACAATATCTCATCAATCTGAATTCCCTGCTCCAGAATTGCCTGCCCCAGTTCTTCTGCCTGCTGATGGCCAAGTTCTGTCAATTCAATATCCGTTGCTCCGCAAATCTTATTCTCTACATTCCAGACTGTCTGTCCGTGTCTTGCAAAATAAAAATGTCCCATTCTGTTCCCTTTCTACTCGCTTTCTCTGCACCGGACCTTTACTCAGAAATATCCGGCAATTTATATTTCACATTCTATCATGAACAGATAAATCCTTCAAGCATTTATCCGAACATATGTTTTGCTTATCTGTCACCTATATAAGTTCTGCCAGGACCGGCAGTTTCTTTTTATAAATTCTTCCCGAAAATGCAATATGCGGCAGCTCATAAAATGCCACATTCTCCGGACAGACCGGGCGATACAATGGATCCGCTACAATGCCTTTTACATTCTTTGATCTCTGAAGTACCTGTTCCAGTTCTTCTTCTCCACGGACTGCAATATCTCCATCCGCAAGTAATCCTTTCTTCTCCCTTATCGGACAGATTACTCTTACAGATATCTGATATTCCGTCTCGATCGCTACTGCCAGAGATTCCATGATCACCGGTTCTCCGATTAATATAATCTGGTTTTCTGAACTTTTTTCCGATTTGTTTCCTGTCAGGCTGATGCGCCTTCCCTTTTCGAGATATGCTACCTGCTTTTTTTCTTCTATTGCATTCAAAAGACTCTTCATAAATCCCCGGATCGGTGTCCCGATCACATAAGGTGTCCCGAACCTCTCCTGTAATACTTTGGCCGCCCAAAGTCCCACAGAAGATACCACCAGATTAACCTCCGCTTCCGGTGCACGTCCGAGATCTTCCAGTGTATCTCCCATAGCCCAGGTCGACAATACCTTCCATCCCGTCTCTTCTACATTTCTTTTTAAAGCATCTACATGCTCCTGCGGCCCGAAATCTAAAGGTGTTACTCCCAGAAGATTCACACTTTTTGACGTCACTTCTTTCTTTCCTTTGATACGTTTTGCAATCTCTGCAAGAGCCAGACCGGCACCATATACATAATCATGCATTCCATTTGTCGGAATCGAAAATGCCGGGATTCCAAGATCTTGTTCCAGCATCCTGGCGATTGCCGGAAAATCCGTTCCATTCATATATGGGATCGGTGATCCTGCAAGTGCGATGAATTTCGGCTTTAATTCTTCTGCAGCCAGTTCAATATCACAGATCATCTTCTCATCATTCCCCATGACAGCATCGATCTCCGTCAGCCCTGAGATGTAGATCATACTGTCCTGCTCATACCATCTTATCTCATCATGTGTATTATAAGTGGAATTACAACCGGACGGATCATGCATCACTGTCATCCCGCCCAATTCATACAGGGCAGAGCAGACACCGGATACGTCAGCTGTGTAAATCGGTATAATTCTGTAACTCTGTCTCATATGCAGCTTTCGCACCCCCATCCTTTCCGAATGATCAGATCTTCTGGATCTTTTTCTTCCTGCCAGGCTTCTGTCATCAATTCTGCCGTTCTGCGGATTCCGTCAAATCCATACAGTCCTGCACCTTCCACTAGATTGACAAAATGCCTGGTTCCTGTAAACCACGCTGCTTTCTGCCCGATTGCCAGTACATCTGATTCGTTTCTTGGCTTCATACGCATCTCCGGACGAATCGTTGGTTCATATTCCAGTTCAGGATATTGTTCCTTTAGCCACTCAAATGTGTCTTTTTCTTCCGGATTAACCGCGTCCAGATAGATTCTGGTCACAGAAAAACCATGTGTCAGTAACAGCTTTGCCAGTTCCAGCGGTCTTGGATGAAAGGTGTGATCGATCATAATGGGTACATCTCCGACCACTTTTCTGGCTTGTTCTAAAGCAAATTCACACAGTGCAATCTCTCTTTTTGTAATTCTTTCCAGTGATTTCTCCATGTGCATATCTGTATCTTCTATACCCTCAACCTCTTCCACATTTTCTCCAACCGCCTGCTCCAACGTCTTCCACTGCCTGATAATCTCATCATAATCAAAGCTTCCCGGAAGATATAACGCTTTCTTCCTAAGTCGTTCTGCCTGACATTCCAGACCATATTTTCCAGGCGGATAGCACGCTATGAATATTTTACTGTCTGCAAGCTCTTGATAGGACTTCCATGAATTACACTCTGGCAATTCTTTTACTTCTATATGCTTCCATTTTAACAAACGCCTGATATCACTGGTCTCATCCAGCGCAAAATCACTGCCAAGAATCGTCACTGCTTTCGGATTTTCTTCTCTCACCTTAAGTCCGTCATATATTGCCTTTCGAAGTTTCTGATCCGGCGTCAGCCCGTGCTTTTGCATGATTGGATCCATATAACAGCGGACGAAGAAAATATCCGGGAATCTGGCTTCCAGTTCTTCATACACCCGTTCCAGATCACATCCCAGAAAATGATGCAGACACACGGTAAATAACAATACTGCTTTCGGATGATCTTTTCGTTTTCTTAATACATCTGTAACGCCTTCGATCGTCACATCTTCCAGATTGCCGTTCAGAAGATCCTCTTCTTCCACGATCACAAAGGAAAATCTGTCTGCCGCATTCATCTCGGCTGCTGTCAGAACGACTCCCCGCATACAGTTATCTGCACAGACATAGATCTGTATGGATTCCGGAAGAAGCATTCCTGTATGGACAATATTCCAGTTTCCATGTGCCGGGGAATTGAATTCCAGTCCGGTTGATTCTCCGGCTTTCTTTAACATTTCAATCCCTCCCCAGGTCTTTTATCGGCAGTATACTTTTCATTGGCTTTTTCACAGGCTGATCCTTCTGGTCGTTTTGACAACTCATAGATTGCTTCCGCAAGTTTTCTGTATTCCTCAGCCATCTCACTGTCCGGAAAGCATTCCATAACCGTCTCTTTCTTTTCTTCTGCTTCTGTCACAAGTCCGCTGTGGGACAATGTTCCGACTACCTGTGTCTGAAAATCATCTGCCAGCTCATTTACCTTTTCTTCTTCTCTCGCTACATTCCTGCGGTTCAGAATAATCCCGCCAAGGGAAGCATATCCACGATTCTTAAAGTTCTCTACCGCCATCGCAATATTGGCTCCTGCATGGATCGCCATATTTTCTCCTGAAGTAATAATAAAAACTTTATCCGCATATCCTTTCCGCATCGGCATAGAAAATCCACCGCATACAACATCTCCGAGTACATCATAAAGTACAACATCCGGCTGATATACTTCATATGCTCCCGTCTCTTTTAATTTTTCCAATGCCGTGATAATTCCTCTTCCTGCACATCCGAGTCCCGGTGTCGGACCACCTGCCTCTACACAGATCACACCCTGATATCCGGTCCGCACCATATCTTCCAATTTCAGATCCTGCTTTTTCTCCCGGAAAAGATCCAGTACCGTCGGTACTGCTTCCCCGTGTCTTAATGCGATCGTAGAATCGGCTTTCGGATCGCAGCCGATCTGCATCACTTTCAGGCCTTTTTCTGCCAACGCCACGGCAACGTTCGATACCGTCGTTGATTTACCGATCCCGCCTTTTCCATATACTGCAATCTTAATCATATTATTCTTGCTCTCCTGCTCTCATAAATAATATCCGAATGTTCTATTCTCCTGCTTTCGTAATAATATTCGAATATGCCGTCTTCGTGGATACCCCGCTCAGGCGCCCGATCTTACCGGATAATGTACTGATCATATCCTGCGGTGCATCGATCGCAATGCTGATGATGTTAATCCCTTTCTCCCGGTACGGAATTCCCATTCTTCCGATAATAAATTGCCCTGCCTCGTGAAGCAGATGATTCAACGTCTCGATCGCTTCCGGATTCTCCACAATAATCGAAATAACTGCCACTCTTGTATCCATAGATTTCCTCACTTTTTCATGCTTTATGTCCGCTTTTTCTTCCATGCTTAACAGATACGCGGCAGTAACTCCCCTCCCGGCTGCGGAAGTAATGCCTGCGTTCCAATCTCCGTCAACATCACAACTTTTCCAGGCTGTTCTTCGGTCACTTCACCGATAATTGCCGCATTTTTAGAATACGGACATGCTTTCAATGCATCCACGATTGTCTGTGCCTGTTCTTTCGGTGCCATGATCACAAGCCGTCCTTCGCACGCAAGATAGAGCGGCTCCAGGCCAAGCATTCCACATACGCCGCGTACCTCCGGTGCAACCGGAATCTTCGAAGCATCCAGACGGATTCCTACCTGACTCTGTCCTGCAATCTCATACAGCACAGTTCCGACTCCACCTCTGGTTGCATCACGGATCACATGCAGTTCATGTGTTGCATCCATCACTGCTTTTACATTGCCCCAGAGAGGTGCACAGTCACTGGTCACATCTGCTTCAATTCCAAAATCTTCTCTCGCAAGAAGGATCGTGCATCCGTGTCTTCCGATATCTCCTGTCACAATGATCGCATCGCCCGGTTTTGCAAGATTTCCCGCAACTTCGACTCCATCCGTGATCTCACCGATACCTGTTGTCGTGATAAAGACTCCGTCCACCTGCCCTTTTCCGGCAACCTTTGTATCCCCCGATACGATCCGGACTCCGGCTTCTTTCGCCGTCTTCTCCATTGCTTCTGCAATCTCTTCCAGTTTTTCCATAGGAAATCCTTCTTCGATCACAAATGCGCAGGTCAGGTATAATGGTTTTGCTCCCATACAGGAAAGATCATTGACCGTACCGCAGATGGAAAGCTTTCCGATATTTCCTCCCGGATAGAATGCCGGTGATACGATAAATCCATCGGTAGACACTGCCATCTTTCCAATCGGCGGCGTCAGGACTGCCGCATCATCCGCAGTCAGATCCGGATTATCAAAATGTGCTTTGAAGATCATATCGATCAGTTCTGACGTCTGGCGTCCTCCTGCACCATGTGCCATCGTCACAGTTTTCCCCACTAATTTCGCTTTTCTTGCTTCGTTATCCACATACTCGTTCATTTTGTCCACTTCCTTGCTATTTTCCGTCTGTTTTTCTTATTCTCTTCCATACATATAATATGCTGAACAGGCTCCCTCACCGGATACCATACATGCACCTACCGGATGCTGCGGTGTACAGACCTTTCCAAATACTTTACAGTCGGATGGTTTACATTTTCCCTGTAATACATCCCCGCATCTGCAGGCCGGATTCGCCCTTCCTTCCATCTTCGGAACCTGATATTTCTTTCTGGCATCATACATGTCCCATTCATCACGTAACCTAAGTCCGGATCCCGGTATGATTCCGAGTCCTCTCCATTCACTGTCACATGCTTCCATCAGCGTATCCACCAGTCTCTGCGCTTCTTTACTTCCTTCTTCTGTCACTACACGCGGATAACAATTTACAAAGAAAGGTTTCCCTTTCTGAAAATGTGTCAGCGCAACTGCCAGTGCAGTCAGAAGTTCTTTTGCCGTAAAGCCTGCCACCACACCGCTTACACCTTCCTGCACCAGTTCTTCACAAAGCTTTGTTCCTGTGATCGCATTGACATGTCCCGGATATAAGAAAATGTCTGCGCTTCCTTTTAATGCTTCGTATGCCTGCGGCATCGTTTTATTTGCGATCAGCATGGAATAGTTCGTGATTCCTTCTTCTTTTGCTTTTTTGACAGACAGACATCCCGCCGGAGTCGTCGTCTCAAATCCTACAGATAAGAATACAACCTCTTCTTCCGGATGTTCTTTTGCATATTTTTCCGCATCGGCAGGTGAATAGACGATATGGATCTTCCCGCCTTCGCTTCTTGCATCTGCCAGACTCTTCTTACTTCCCGGCACACGCACCAGATCTCCGAATGTACAGATTGTCACACTCTTTTCCAGAGCCAGATAAACTGCCTCATCGATATAACTTACCGGTGTGACACAGACCGGACACCCGGGACCAGAGATCAATTCTACCTGCTTTGGAAGAAGTTTGCGGATACCCAGACGGAAGATTTCATGTGTATGTGTCCCGCATACTTCCATGATCCGGACTGCAGGGCCGTCATATCCTTCTATGATCTCTCTTGCCGTTTTCTTTTCTTCACTCATTACAGAAGTTCCTCCATCAACTGATCTGTCTCACTGTCATCTTCATCGGTAATTTTTGCAATGGCGATTCCTGCATGCACCATTACATAGTCTCCCGGTTCCAGATCTTCCAGTAATTCTGAAGAGACCTCTCTTTTTGCGCCCCCCGCATCTACAACCGCCGTACCGTCACTGATACGGACTACTTTTGCTGATAATCCTACACACATGTTATTTTCCCTCCTGAATATACTGCATGGCATATGCTGCCTGCCCCAGTGCGATCCCGCCGTCATTTGCCGGGATCAGGTGATGCCTGAGTACGGTAAAATGTTCTTTTTCCAGACCTTCTTCCACCATTCTTAACAATAACCGGTTCTGGAATACACCGCCGCTTAATGCCACACAATTACATTTTGTTTTCTTTCTGATCTTCCTGCAGCCGTCAGTTATGAGGTCTGCCAACTTTTGATGAAAGATATAAGCTAATTTTTCTGCCTGAATGCCTTCTGTTTTCTTCTCCGTCAGATATTTTATAAGGCTTCCTGTCTTCATAATCAGCCGGTCTTCCGACTCTTTCTTTTCTTCATCCGGATCGCTTTCACCATCTGCCAGCTCATCAATTTCCCACAGCTCTTCCTCATAAGCTTCTGCGGCAAATTCAAGTGCCATCGAAGCCTCCCCTTCGAACGTAGACTTCGTCCGGATTCCGAGAATTGCACTGACTGCATCGAACAGACGTCCCGCACTGGTCGATGTCACAGCATTCATTTTCCTGTCCGCCATGGCAAGGATCACTTTGCATTCCGGTTCACTGCACAGGTTAAGCTTCTTTACACTCTCCATTGTCTGCTCTTTATCCTGTGTCTGCTGATAGATCAGTGAAACTGCAATTCGCCATCCCTCTTTAGCAGAAATATCGCCTCCGATCTGAAGAAATGGTTCGATACTTCCCATCCGTTCAAATCCGTGATAATCTGCAAGCAGAAGTTCTCCTCCCCAGATGGTTCCGTCTGTACCATATCCGGTTCCGTCGAATGCAACACCGATCACCTGCTCTTTCCAGTCATTTTCTGCCATACAGGATAAAATGTGTGCATAATGATGCTGGATCTTTACGACTGGAAGTCCCAGTTCTTCTGCAACGACTGTCGAATTGTATTTTGGATGCAGATCACATGCTGCAACTTCCGGTTCTACCTCCAGAAGTGTCTCGAATCTGTGGATCGTCTCTTGCAACGCTTTTACAGTACGAAGATCTTCCAGATCTCCTACATACGGGGACAGATAGAAACGTCCATCCACTCCGATACAGAATGTATTCTTAAGTTCTCCGCCTGCGGCCAGCACCTGTCCTTTCCACGGCATCGTCACCATCGTCGGAAGCGGCGCATAGCCTCTGGAGCGCCGGATCATATAAGGCTCTCCCTTATAAAAATCCATCACCGAATCGTCCGCCCGGATCCGGATCTTCCGGTCATGAGAAAGGATCAGGTCACACAGATGCGACAGTTCCTCCACCGCTTCTTTGTCATCCCTGCAGATCGGTGCACCAGATGCATTGCCACTCGTCATCACCAGATAATCCGGCATCTGGATCCCGTCGTCATATCGGAATAACAACATCTGTACCGGAGCGTATGGGAGCATGATGCCGACTTTCGGATTCCCCGGAGCGACAGATTCACAAATTCTTGCACTGTTTTCGTCTGTTTCCATCATATTTTCCGCTACGTGCTCTGTAATTTTTTCTATACTTTTTTTCCGTTTTTCAAGTAACAGAATCGGCTTCTGGTGTCCATCCAGGATCTCCTCCTGTACTTCATTTACCAGACATTCCCGCTTTACTGCTTCTACATCTCTTGCCATCACAGCAAATGGTTTCGCCGGCCGGTTCTTTAATGTCCGTAACCTCTGTACTGCTTCTTCATTCGTCGCATCGCAGCAAAGATGGAATCCGCCGATTCCCTTGATTGCCACGATTCCGCCGTCATGGATCATTTTTCTTGTGGCAATGATTGCAGTTCTTCCCCGTTCTTCCCTGCCGGTCAGATACACTTCCGGGCCACAATCGTTGCAGCATACCGGCTGTGCATCATAACGTCTGGTCGCCGGATCCTCATACTCCGAAGCACAGTCCGGACACATCGGGAATTCCTTCATGCTGGTCCGTTCCCGGTCATATGGAAGCGCATCCAGGATCGTAAGTCTAGGACCGCAGCAGGTGCAGTTGATAAATGGGTGCAGATAACGCCGGTCTTTCGGATCGTACATTTCTTTCTTGCATTCTTCGCAGATTGCAATATCCGGCGAGACGAAGATCTCCCCTTTTGTCTTCTCACTTTCTATAATCTGAAAATCATTGAATTTCCCGTATTCTTCCTCTTTTACATCTTCTGTATTGATCTTCAATATGGCAGCTCTCTTCGGCGGCTGCTTTTCCAGTCTCTCCAGAAAATCTTTTACACATTTTTCCTCTCCCTGTGCAAAGATTTCCACATAGGGACCTTTGTTACACACACTTCCGGTGATTCCGGCAGCCGCTGCATGACGGCTCACAGTCGGTCTGAAGCCGACACCCTGCACAATTCCGTAGACACGGATTTTCTTTGTTATCATCCGTTTCTTCCCCCTGTCTAAAACATATAGGTTTCCCATATATCCTGCTTACACGTTAAGCTTTCCTGACACTGCAAAATGCGTCAGCGGAATAAATACCCCTTCAAATCCCGGAATCATCCGCTCCATACACGGATCTGCAAAAATCACATCATATCCTTCTTTTTCCACCAGCGAAATGAAATCATCCTCTTCTTTCAGACTAATATCATCTACGGCATCAACATTCAGATCCGTTAAAATCTCCTCTTTCCGCATGAACCATGTCGCTGTTGTGATTGTTTCTTTTTCCCCGGTTCGTTTTTCGATCTCCTTACGCACTGCATTTGCAATCACCTGCTGCTGTACGATCAGGATCTTCTTTCCTTGATAATTCACTTCCGGCACAAGTTCTGATACCAGTGGATAGGCAATCTCATATGGTGTTCCGAACTTCTTTTGCAGATACTGCGCTGCTTTTAATGCTGCCGGAGATACGACCACATTCTTCGCTGCCAGAGAAGCATTTCTCACTTCATCCAGTCCGTCGCCCATGCCATAGCAGACAGCACGCAGTCCCTGATCTGCATATAATTTCCGGATTTTCTCTGCTGCCTTCAGGTCACTGACATCCTGCGGAGTCATACCGATAATACCGACACGTGGTCTGTCTTCAATATCCACAGACACATCTTCGTTCTTGCCATTCCTTTTTCCATCACAGGATTCTGCAGTTTGTGTCTTCTCTATATTTCCTGGCTCCACATCAACATTTTCTCCTGCGAACCTGCCGAACAATACAAGATATGCCTTCTCTTCTCCCCTGTCATACAATTCCATGCCATCCGTATTCACCGTCAGGACCGGCAGTTCCGTCTTCTTCGCCAGCATCCGCTCCAGCGCCCGGTAATCAGTCCCGATCACTGCCGGTACCGGAGTCCCGATCACTGCTGCAAATGTCACATCCAGCTTTTCTGCCGCATCTGCAAGTTTTGCAACCAGTCTGTCATCTCTTCCGAGTATCGCATCCATATCACGAAGCCCCGCACTGAATACCGCACTTCTTGTTTCAAACCATCTTGGCTCATCGAATCCACATACATTTCCCGTACAGCCGCCCGCATCACAGATGACCAGCATTCCGCCAAGTTCGTATAACACCGACACCGCTCCAGACTGGTCCGGTGCAAATGGTGTCAGATATTTTCTTAATCCTTTCATCGCCTACACCTCCAACAGTTTTTCGCACAAATGCTTCACACCTGCATATCCATACGGCTGTACTTCTTCATTCCACATCACATTTTCCGCATCCGGATGATAATAGCAGGCATCTTTTCCAATGGTAGTGGTTACTCCGCTCTCTTTGTGATCATAATAGATCATGGTCGGTTCCATGTTGGAAAATACTTTTGTCTGCGGACTTAATTCAGATAAATGCTTCAGATACACAAAGTTCTCTGCAGTCAGTGTCCCATAGATCTCTGCCACTTGAAATCCGTATTTCACAAGTGCCAGTGCCAGTTCAAATGGATCACCGTTCATACATTCTCCAATGGCAAATATGGCATCCGGCTTAGCGGCTTTCAAACGTTCTACCGCATCAAGTGCAGTTCTTTCTGCCTCTTTATCTTCGAATGGAATACCCAGAACCTTCCCCAGTGCCTGATACTGCTTCGTTATCTTATCAATCTGGTACAATCTCCGAAGTTCGATAAACGGAATCTGCAATTTCTCATGAAAATCTTCTGCTGCGAATCTCGCTTCTGGATGTAATACCAGATTGAAATTCGCCTCCGCCATCGTCTGATATTCTTCATAGTTCTTGCATCTGGATATCTCATGCACCGTCTTTACACCTGCTTTTTCCAGCATTCCGTATAACTCACAGTCATCCATAAGTGGTGAGAAGAATCCCAGCAGATTCACGACATTTCCTTTTTTCTTCTTTGGTTCCAATAAAGAATATAAGGACTGACGCACATGCACCATCGGCGGCTTCCGTCCTTCTCTTGTCAGCGCATACATATAACACGGTCTGACCGGAAGTCCTGTCTTTTCTTCGGATTTTCTGCAGATCCGTTCCATATCTGTTCCAAGAAGCGCATCCACGCAGGTAATGCAGATCATCACAACCGACGGCTTCTTCTCCAGACTGTCACAGATCTCCTGTACTGCCTTTGGCACTTTTTTCAGATGTCTTCCCGTTACGATATCGGTCTCATCCATCGTAAGATAAAAGAACCGGTCCTCATACTGCGGCATGGAACTGATCATGGATGTATTCCGCCCACAGCATCCCGGTGCCACGATCAGCATGATCGAATCCGGAATTGCAAGCCCGGCCCTTTTCACACCGAATCCTTCCGCTCCCGGCGAGTTGAACGCAAGCGTCGCCGGAGAACTGTAGATCAGATGCGTGTTCGAACGGAACTGCTCCGGAATGTCATCCCTTCCCCGCTTCTGTAATTCTTCTACCGTACAATAATAGGCAGTCCCTCTCATACCTGTTCCTCATCTTTCCATAATATTTCCGCCAGATCATAGAAGCATTTACTGATGTCCGACTCCGGATTTCCCTCGATCACCGTCTTCCCCTGGTCTTCACAACGGTTAATTTCATCACTTCTTGGAATCTCTCCCACGATGTCAAATCCATGCTCTTTTGCAAATGTCTCTACTTTTTCAGTCTCATTTTCCACATTTCTGTGGTTCAGTACGATTCCGAATACTCTTGCATAGCTTCTGTCTTCGAAGTTCTTCACTGCTTTGGAAATGTTGTCCGCCGCATAAAGTGCCATCTTCTCCCCGGATGTCACGATCAGGACCTTCTCTGCATAGTCTTCCCGGATCGGCGCTGCGAATCCGCCGCAGACTACGTCACCAAGTACATCGTACAGAACCACATCGGGCTTATAGGTCTCGAATAATTTCAAATCTTCTAATAACTGGAATGTGGCAATGATTCCTCTTCCCGCACAGCCCAGTCCCGGTGTCGGTCCGCCCGTCTCGATACATAAGACATTTCCAAATCCTTCTCTTGCAATGTCTTCCAGTTTCTCCGGTTCTTCATCTTCCTCTCTCATATAATTCATGACCGGTCTTAACGGTTCCCCACCGAGCAGGTTCATCGTCGAATCTGCCTTCGGATCACAGCCGATCTGGATTACTTTCTTCCCCATCGTGGCAAATGCTGCCGCCAGATTGGATGTGACGGTAGATTTTCCGATGCCGCCTTTGCCGTAGATTGCTACTTTTAACATGTGTGTTCCTCCTGCATGTTCTTATTGCTGAAAACTTACCTTTGAAAGTTTTTCTTGTATACTTAGATATAATAAAGCACGATATACCCAAATGGCTCTCTTTCATGTTAGAAATCGCCTGATTTTGTATACCGTGCTGTAACATAACCTGCTGTTAACTACTTTTTAATGAAACGAATTCATAACTATTCCTGCTCGGGACTTACCTTGCAGTCAGAGTCATTCTTTTTTTATTTTCTTCCCTGTATTTTCTACTCTTTACATTCGGATAGATATCGATCACTCCGTCTGTATCAATAGGTTTATTATACTCTTTATTCAATTAGTCAGTCAACGCAAACCTGTAGTCTCTTCTTTTACAATTTTCTCTGTCTTTACCTGCCCTTTTTGCGCAAAAGAACAGGGCTGCCGAACACATCATTTCGTACGACATCCCTGTTCATATTTATAAAAATTGAGGAATTAATAAAATGGATAAAAGATCGGCAATACAATGAACACTGCAATGACAACGGCTCTCGGATCCGCTCCCAGTGACTCGGCAATGGTCCATGCGATCGGACATAAAATACTTCTTCTTCCGTAAATCCAAAGCTGGTCTCATATTCCTGAGATGTAGAAGTAATCACATTCAGATTATTCAGATCTGAAAAAACTTTCTTTCTGACTTTTAACTTCCCACTTCTTACTTTATATTCTCTGCTCTTATATGATCTCTTTCGCTATCTCTTCTACTATCCCTTCACGCCTTTCCGATACACCACATACGCAATCACCGCAGTCACCACTTCCGTGATCCAGAACGCATGCCATACTCCGACCGCTCCCATAAAACGGCTGACAATGAATGCCACCGGAATAATCACAACCACATATCTGCATAACGAAATGATCAGTGAATGCACACCTTTTCCAAGACCTTCCAGTGCCCCGCTGCAGATAACCGATACCGATGAAGCAAGGAATCCAAGACTGATGACTCTGAGTGCCACACTTCCGGCCTTCATCGTTATCGGATTCGCTGTAAATAATCCCATCAGCTGTCCCGGCACTGCCAGACAGATTGCCATTCCGGCTGCCATCATCACGAGTACCAGGATCAGGCCATCCTGGAAGATCTTATGTACACGCTTATGCTCTCCCGCTCCGTAATTATATCCGAGAAGCGGACGCATTCCCTGCACGATTCCATTTGCCGGAAGGTAGAGGAAGGTCTGCAGCTTATAATAGACTCCGAGAACGAATACGTAAACTTCCCCATAGCCTGTAAGTATTACGTTCAATACAGAGATTAAAAGCGACGGAAGTGCCAGGTTCAGGCTTGCCGGAATTCCGATTACATATAATTTTTTCCACAGTTTCAAATCAGCCTTCAGATATTTCTTTCTGTATTTCACCGGAAGCGGATTCACGATATAAAAGATCAGGTACAATACTGCTCCTGCTGCCTGTCCGATTCCTGTTGCAAGTGCGGCTCCTTCGATTCCCATCTTCGGAAATGGTCCAAGTCCGAAGATCAGGACTGGATCCAGGATAATGTTGATAATCGCACCTGACATCATACAAGTCATTGACTCCACCATACGTCCGACCGCCTGAAACGTCTTCTCAAATACCAGCTGCCAAGATAATGCCGTAGCAAATAAAAATGCAATTCTCGAATAACGCACACCATAGTCCACAATCTGTGCATTTCCCGTAAACATCTGTAAAAACGGTCTCATTACGGCAATTCCCAGAATCATAAATCCGACTCCGTGAATCGTCCCTAGCAGCATTCCCTGTGTTGCCGCCCTGTCTGCCATCTTTTTATCCTGCGCTCCAAGATAAAATGAGATGACCGCATTGATTCCGATTCCAAATCCGATCATCACCGCATTGATCAGATTCTGCACTGGATACACCAGTGATAACGCCGTCATGGCATCTTCGCTGATCCTGGCGATGAAGAAGCTGTCTACAATATTATAAAGTGAACTCACCATCATAGAAATGACCATCGGCAGTGCCATCGATACGATCAATTTTAATATCGGTTGTTCTTTCATATATGTCTGATCCATATATATCCCCTTTCTCTCATATGTACTATCTATTAATCTTCTAATTCTATTGCGGATCTTTGCAATGCTTTTTTCTATTTTCCCATCTTGTCACAGATTGTTTCAACTGAATATGTAACAACAAAAAACCACATGGTTACTTCTACTCAGTAACCATGTGGCGAAAAATAGATTGCTCCAGAAAAATCCACATTCATTTTAGGGTTGTATTATAGCACTGTCTTTCAGGGAATGTCAATCACTAGTTCTATGAAATCATCTTCCAATTTTCCCTCATTTGTCACATCCGATTAACAGATCTTATTCCCGTTCGCTTTCATCTTGAATTTCATTCCCAGCATCTCTGCCGCACGCTTGCACATCAGCATACGCTGTAAGAAAATCTCAAAATAATCTAATATAGAACAGATTCCTTCATCCAGTTCAATCTCCAGCAGAATCACCTGCTTTTCGACATTTACATGCAGACTGGATGCCACTGCAGCATAATTCACCCGGTCATGTTTGTCAAAGCTTTCCTTGATCGTGTTCCGCACACGGTTTCTTCTTACATCCGTCTTATCCGCCAGTATCAGTGCTGCCGATACCGCATCCACTGCCATGCCGGTTGCCTCATCATGCTGACCGATTGCACTGACGATCACTGCGATGTCTTCAACCGGTGCTTTCAGATCCCGCAGTATCTGAAATGCCATGATCGCGGAACTATGTGCATGATCCACACGGTTTACACAATTTCCCATGTCATGCATATAGCCCGCTATCCTGGCAAGCTCGATCGTATGCTGGTTATACCCTAATTTTTCCAGAATATTTCCGGCAGTTTCCGCCACTTTTACTGCATGTCCTCTGGAATGTTCGGTAAACCCAAGTGCTCCAAGTACCCTATTTCCCTGCTCAATATAGGCATTCACCTCCGGCATATTTTTGATTGCTTTATATGTTACTTTGCTCAATTTTATTTCGTTCCCTTCTAATTCTATAATCTATGTCTATAATCTGTGAATCGCATCCATCGCAAGTTCGGAACGCTCACATTCTTCTGCAGACATTGTAATCTGATAACATAAAGGACTGCCCTTCATGTATTCCGACGCATAACTAAGTCCATTCGTTCTCTCATCCAGAAATGGCCGGTCTATCTGATTCGGATCACCAAGCAGAATGATCTTCGTTCCTTTTCCGGCTCTTGTTATGATTCCTTTCACCTGATTCGGAGTCATGTTCTGCGCCTCGTCTATGATCAGATAGGTCTTCACAAATGAACGGCCTCTGATGAAATTCATTGCTTCTGTCTGGATCAGTCCTCTTGCAAATATCTCTTCGATCTTGCCCTGTAATTCCTGTTCATCCTGATAACGCTCTTCTTCATCCGAATCAATCAGCTGCTCTAGATTATCTACGATCGGACGCATCAAAGGTGATATCTTTTCCTGCTCGTCTCCCGGAAGGAAACCGATATCCTGGTCAAACTGCGCATTCGGTCTGCAGATCAGAATTCTTCTATATTCTCCGGTCGGATTGTTCAGCACCTTCTCCAGTCCGACTGCCAGTGAGTAAAATGTCTTCGCCGTTCCTGCCATTCCTTTTACAATTACAAGCGGTGCTTTCTCTGCGGATTTCATCAATGCTTCCTGTAAAAAATACTGTCCGGCATTCCTTGGTTTGATGCCATAAGGCTGGCTCTTTCGGAATTCTAACGATACTACTTTCTTCCCTTCAACTCTTCCAAGATGTGTCTTTTTCACAGACTGATCTGCCTTCAATATGATAAATTCATTCTCCGTAAGTTCCGGCTGGATCTTATTACCATCTTCATCGGACAAATAAAGTTCCTTCAGATGAACGCCTTTTTTCTTGAATTCTTTGAACTTGTCTTCCGCCACATAGCAAATCTGTCTGCCGCTGTACTGTCCCTCTTCTTCGATGACCTGCTCTGTGCTGAAATCCTGGGCTTCAATTCCGAGAATCTGTGCTTTTAACCTAAGGACCAGATCTTTTGTCACCAGAACGACCGGCTTTTCTTCTTCCCGGATTCCCTTACATACTTTTAAGATCCGATTATCCGGCTTATCTTCCGGAAGGCTTTCCGGCAGTTCTACATTTACACAATTGGCCTCTACACGGAGGATTCCTCCATTTTCCATCTGGACACCTTTTAAAAGGTCTCCTTTCAGTCTGAGCTTTTCCAGAAAACGGATCGCCCGCCTTGCATTTGCTCCCTTTTCTCCTTCTGCTTTCTTCAGGCCGTCCAGTTCTTCTAATACAACCAATGGCAATATCACCCTGTTTTCTTCAAAACACTGACATGCATAAGGTGCCTGGATTAAAATATTGGTATCAATAACATAGGATTTGATCATAGATATTTCTCACACTTTCTGATTTTGTTTTTTGTACATTTTCAGGTATAGTATGAAAATATTGAATTTACTCGATATTTTTGTAAAAAAGATGTTAAGTTATTCTTGAAATCTACTGAAATTTTCAGATTCATATACAGAATGATTCTGCAAAATAATACAGAGAACCTGTCAATGGCAGATTCTCTGTATTTATTATGTATTTTTTATTTTCACAGATTCTTGACTATTCTCCGAGGAAATATTTTCCGTATGCATCTGCTGCCTTGATTGCTGCACATACAGTCTCCGGTGTTACCTCGAATGGCATATTATGAAGCGTATCGTTCTCTGCGCAGGCTGCTGTTGCAACTGCCATCAGTTTCTCGTCCGTCACTTCTGTGATTCCCAGTTCTTTTAATGTCACAGGCAGTCCCAGTTCGATACACCAGTCAATGATATCTTCCAGTTCTTCTGCCGGAATATTCTCCAGTACCAGCTGCGTAATCGTTCCGAATGCAACCTTCTCACCGTGATACATGTGGTGGCACTCATCCAGTACGGTAAATCCATTATGAATTGCATGTGCTCCTGCAAGTCCGCCACTCTCAAATCCAATACCGCTCAGTAATGTGTTGGCTTCGATGACTTTTTCTACAGCCGGTGTACATGCTCCTGCTTCCAAAGCAAGTTTTGCCTTTACTCCTTCTGCCATCAGCGTATCAAAACAGAGTTTTGCAAGTGCGATTGCTGCCTGTGTAACCTGTCCGCCCGCACATGTCGTTGCTCCACTTGCCTGACAGGCTCTTGCTTCAAAGTATGTTGCCAGCGCATCACCCATTCCGGAAACAGTAAGTCTTACCGGTGATTTTGCAATGATCTCAGTATCCATCAGCACCATGTCCGGGTTGGCCGGAAGGAATAAGTACTCTTCGAATACACCAGCATCTGTATAAATAACAGACAGTGCGCTGCAAGGTGCATCTGTTGAGGCGATCGTCGGACAGATCAGAACCGGTGCTTCTTTATAATAAGCAACTGCCTTGGCCGTGTCCAGGATCTTACCACCGCCGATACCGATCACGACATCACAGTCCTTCTCATTCATGATGTCTACCAGTCGGTTGATCTCATTCTTACTGCATTCTCTGTTGAAATACTCGTACACAGGTGTGATCTCGTATCCTTCAAATCCGGTATTTACAACGTCCCCGATACGTTTATATCCGGATTCTGTGATCAGTACGAGTGCTTTTTTTCCATACTTCTGAGCATATTCACCCAGCTTCTTCAGCTCACCTGCACCCTGTACATATTTACTTGGACTACATAAAATCTTTGCCATGCTATTACCCTCCTGTAATCTTCACATTTTATATGTTATTTTATTAACAATCTGGTTTTATTGTATGCTATCGATACAGTTGTGTCAATAAAACAGGAGGAAAACATTTACTTTTCTTAGTGTCATATCACTATGCCCTGACAGTGATCTATCTCATGCTGAATAATCTGTGCCGTCCATCCGGTATATTTCTGTCTCTGCTTTTTGAAATTCATGTCCTGATATTCTACTTCAATCTCCTGATACCGGGTGCATTTTCTCACACCGGTAAGGGAAAGGCAGCCTTCTTCCGTCTCATATTTTCCGGAACGTTTTACAATCTTCGGATTGAACATTGCCATATTCATGAATCCCATATTAACAGCTATGATACATTTCTTCACTCCGATCATATTCGCTGCCATGCCGACACAGCCTTCCTCGTGCGCTTTCAATGTATCTAACAAATCCACTGCAACCTGCTTGTCCGCCTCTGTTGCCGGCTCAGATCTCTGGTTCAGGAAAAATATGTCTTTCATAATCGGTCTTATCATGCTTTGTTACTCTCTTTCGTATGTGTCTTCATATAATTATAAAATTCCTGGTGCAGCCGCTGGAATTCTTCCGGTGCATGCATCGCATGTCGGTAAAGAAATCTGTTGCCAAATTCACTCTGGTATACTCTGCTTAGAACCCCTGCCAGCATTCCTGTCGGCATATCTTTGATCATATAGAGCTTTGCCGGGCACAACATTCCCTTCTGGGCGATCCACTTCAGGTTCTTTTTCATCCGATAAGCTGTCAGCGTCATCAATTTTTCATTTGCACAGATTTTTTCCGGATGTCTACTCTGATAATAAGCATCTGCCAGCGGAATAATCACACCAAGATGTGATATCTGCCAGTGATGCATTTCCGGAACAATCTGATATGGAATGTGGCTTTTTCTAAATATATATGCCAGTGCTTCTTCCCTGCTACTCTTTCTTCCTCCAATCTCACCGAATGTTGTCGGCTGGATTGCTCTTGGCAAAAGCTGCGCATCCAGAATTCCGCCTTCAATGCAGCCGCCCGCTCCCGGGAATGCCGGAAGGATCCTGCCTTTTCCGCAGATTTTCTCCCACCTGCCATATGGTTTGATCGTATTGATCATAGTGACAACATTCGGACTTTTATTCTTACTGATATCTTCCAGTGCTTCTTCCACCTGATTCTCACGTACAGTCAGGAAAATAAACTGGTAACGGTCATTCGGCTTTAACTCACTGATCGTCTTAACCTCAACTTTATGCGTTCTTGTCTTACCTCTGTACCATAGACCGTGTCCCTGTAATTCTTTTAACCGCTGCCCTCTTGCTAAGACTGTTACATCCAGTCCCGCTTTGGCGAATCTGGATGCATAGAAGCTTCCGATGACTCCGGCGCCGTAGATTAGGATCCGCATGGTGTTTCCTCCTTGGTGTTTGTTCGTATGTTCTGTGTGGTTTCTTGTGTTCTTTGATATCTTTCTGTTATATATCTTCTGCTATAGCATCTGTTGTAATTCTAACACCCGGACTTTTTGATTTCAACACTGTCCCGGTTTATGGTGCATCTGATCGTATTTTATTTTATGTTCTAAATTTGTTAACAATTTCTTCCTAATTCCATCACAGTTTTATCACAATTCAATTCTATACTAGGAATTGTTCAAGAGAACAAACACTTTAAATCTTTTTCATAACTTTTTCCTCAGGGCTGCACTCCTCCCTAATAATGCAGTCCTTTTTTAATGTTCTAAATTGTTAATTAAATTAAAATCATCTTTATTAGTATATTTTGAAATATCTAACAAAAAGTTGTGACATCATCACAACTTTTTGTTTTAATACCATATTTTTACATCACTCTCAAACATACATCTCTTGTTACTGTTTATCGTATCCAGATTAAATTTCACGTTTTTGTATTATTTTTTATGAGTACAACAAAAAAATTATATATCATACCATTACATCATTCTCAAACACTGCATTCCGTTGCTCTTTGAAATCTCCGGCTTGTGTACCATACATTTTTACATCATTCTCAAACCCATCAAAATCATAAAAAGCATATCCATATGCTTGTGTACCATACATTTTTACATCATTCTCAAACGATGATGCTCCGTAGTCTCCTGTTGCTGATGCTTGTGTACCATACATTTTTACATCATTCTCAAACTACCCGTATCATATTGGAAAATGCTATTTGCTTGTGTACCATACATTTTTACATCATTCTCAAACCATAGTCCATCACATTTACACCGTCAGATAGCTTGTGTACCATACATTTTTACATCATTCTCAAACGGTGTGGGAAGTGTGACGTTTAAGGCTTTTGCTTGTGTACCATACATTTTTACATCATTCTCAAACCCTTTCATAGTACAAATAACTGTGTATTGCGCTTGTGTACCATACATTTTTACATCATTCTCAAACATCGGATTGAAACTTTCAAAAGGTGTCTCAGCTTGTGTACCATACATTTTTACATCATTCTCAAACGACTTGTCCTTAGGAGTTCTCTTCTCAGCTGCTTGTGTACCATACATTTTTACATCATTCTCAAACTTGTTTCCTTAATCACATCGTCTTTCTTTTGCTTGTGTACCATACATTTTTACATCATTCTCAAACTTTTCTATTACACCATCTAAGGTTATACCAGCTTGTGTACCATACATTTTTACATCATTCTCAAACTAGCATTGTTTCTTTACAACTTTTCTATCGGCTTGTGTACCATACATTTTTACATCATTCTCAAACAGAATAGAATTCTTTTTCCCAACTATCCAAGCTTGTGTACCATACATTTTTACATCATTCTCAAACAGCCCTAACATATCGAACTTTACACAATTGCTTGTGTACCATACATTTTTACATCATTCTCAAACCTTCTACTGCTTTTGTATCTGCTAACTCATGCTTGTGTACCATACATTTTTACATCATTCTCAAACATCGTTGTTTCTTGTGACTGCTGCTACATCGCTTGTGTACCATACATTTTTACATCATTCTCAAACAAGAACGGGCTTTCATATTCAACCTGCGTAGCTTGTGTACCATACATTTTTACATCATTCTCAAACTTCTCTTACCTAATTTTCTTCCGCTACAAAGCTTGTGTACCATACATTTTTACATCATTCTCAAACCTCAAATTCAAAAATGAAATGCCATCACCTGCATAAAATCAGATACTCAAACCATATATTTTAATAAATTTCACATTTATCTTTATCTATAATATACCGTTCCATCCCCTCCACGCAAGTTTTCTCGCTGTTTTCTATAAACAATCCTTTTATTTCCATATATTTTATTTCTTCACATAACCTCCTTATCCGTTCATCATTCAAAAAACATCTTGCATTAATAAATACAACTAATTTTACAGATAATAAATCTACAAGTACTTTTATATATTTTACAAGTCTTTCAAAAAAATCTTCTCCGCTGTCTTCACATTTTAAATCAACTGCTTTAAACAAAGCATTCATTTCAACTTCATTATTAAATTCAAGTATATAATTCGTTTCTTGTTCCAAATCTAACAAATATTCCTGTATTAATTTTGTCAGTTCAAGTGTTTTCATATATAACACTTCATTGGAAGACAACTTGTGCAATTCTTCATATAATTTATTTAAAATTTTCCTATTATTTATTTCTACAGAAAGTGGATTTATTACAATCTCTGAATATTTTGCAATGTCAATTTCCTTATTATTTTCCGATAATACAAATTCACCTTCATCTTTATTGGCTTGCTTATATAATTCTCCTACATATTTTGAAAACAGTTCCGGTGATTCTATGATCCACTCCACACATTCTTTTTGCTCATTAACTATTTCACCTGACAAATCTCCATGTACAAGTTTCATAGAATCACCAACCTTTCATCCGTATCCAGGACTTCACTTTTCACCTGTCCTAAAATAATATCCATTTTTGCATACTGCTTTTCTGTTACTGTTAATAACTGTATTAACCCTTCTTCCGGCTTATTTTTATGCACATTGTCAACAATTGCATTGACTGCAGAACTATTTAATGCCAGTTTACAGTATACGGATTCCTGAAGCATAAGGAATCCGTTCTTCAATAGAAATCTTCTAAATTTTGCATATGCCCTCCGGTTCTCACTCGTAAGAACCGGAAGATCAAAAAATACCAATACTCTCATAAATCTATAGCTCAATTTTATAAAATCGAATCAACGCACTATCATCTTCATTCAACGCATCAAATATACTTTTACAATAAATCTTTATTGCATTATTTACATATTGAATTCTTCCATCAATCTGAATTTCTTTGTTTAGTATATTTACTAACAACATCTTTTCTTCATGCTCGAACTGTTCAAGTCTCATATTATATACTTCCTGATCAACCAGAACTCTAAATGGTTCCATTAAATCAGACGCAAGATTAAACTGATTGAACATATTATCATGAAAAATCCCCAGTTGTGTAATATACCCATTTGATACGACTTCACGTGTAAATGTAGACAAAATAATGGAATAGCCATAATTCAAAGCAGCATTAATATAGTTGTCTTCTGTACGAGTAAAATCTAATCCAAACATCGCATTAAAGTATACCTTTGCAGCATGTCCTTCCCTGTTTGTATTGTCATTCCATTCAATCTCTTTTAAATAGCTATCAAGTAGTGCCGATTCTTCCTTTCCTAATAATTCCAATAATTCTTTTTGTTTCCTTATTTTTTCTGTAACAATTTCAGTCCACACTGTTTCTTTTGTATTCTGCTTCCACGCAATCTGTTTTCTGACTTTGTTGCTCGTATCATGACTTCCATAATAATTTACCAGTTCGCATGACGGATTCTTTTTTTCATCACAAAATATCACTTTAATTTTTCTTTTTGCTAATTCTGCAATTAAACTCGTCGTTATTGAAACCGCTGTAGATTCGATTAATATTGTAGAAATCTCACTTAAAACTATCTTTGTTACTTCTTCACTTCGCACAACCATATATCCTAATTGTAAATCCAGTTTTGCTCGTTTAGAAATAACAACTATACGCCAACTCATATCTTTAACAAATCAATCTCATTTTCGAAAATTCCTGTTGGAGACTGATTTATAATAGAAATTTTGTTACACTTACTTATATTATTATTCATAACTAATATTCCTGCTTTTCCAGGTCCGCCTATCATTTTTAAATTGGCCGCACTACTTTGACACTGAAAAATATGTAAAATTTCAAACAAAGTACTACTTTTATCCTCTAGTGATAACCTTTCAAATTCTTTTTGTTTATCTATAAGCGTTTTTGCCTGTTCGGATAATCGTATTCTATACACTGTGTTTTCTAACTTATCCACAAAAGTGTTATATATTTCCATAAGTACTTCATTATCAATTCCATCTTTATCAGATAATTTTAATTCTCTATTTTCTTGTCTCCTTTGAATAAACTTTACAATTTTTTTCATTGTTACAATTATTTTCTCATCCAAAATCAATTGATTTGCACATTTAAATAGTAGTCTGTCCCCTGTTCTTCCAGACAACCACATTTTGAATCCATCCACATCAAATAATGTATCAATCTTAATTTTTTTCAATAGTATCTTTGGTTCTTTCAAACCTCTGCCTTTTTCTAAAAAGTTCAATGCTATTGATTCATCCGACTCGATTTTATTCTTTAAATATAATGGTATAAATTCTATCGTTCGAATTGTTTTTCCTTTTTTATCTTTAGATTCTACCAGCATAAAATATGCCCCGGCAGCTTTATTATAGCCTCCATACTTTTCTATTGATGCAAGACGTTCATCAGTTTCCTTTATAGCAATCTGACCTTTTCCTTTTTTCATAATCTGCTGATCAAACAGCCCACCTTTCGCTTCATGAACCTGTCTTGTCACCAATATATTATTTTTATTCATTATTTGTTTTACCGTTACAATTGTTCCTTTTTTCCCGACTTCCCATGCAACTTCTCCATTTCGTTCAATATTCCAACCTGATGTAAACATCTTTTTTAAGTTGTAAGTACGTCCCGGATTTTCTTTTATAAACCATGATGCATTCTTAGTAAATTTCACATAATAACTATTACCAACTACAATATTTAAATACGCATCCTTTGCGTGATGCAAATCATTCACTTCTCGAACTTTCAGTAATTCAAAATCTTTTCTGAATCTTGAAACCGTACCTGCTTTGACATATACAATTTCACTTTCCGGAAACACTTGCTTTAATATTTCCGCTACAGCTTTTGTACTCTGCCTCGTTTCAACAATCTGCCTTTCAATAAATCCTGCTAATTCTTCCGGACTCAATTCTGTATTTCTTATTAAGCGTTCATATTTTTCTTTACTTATAAACCCTCCATCTAACAGTGACTTCCAAAAGCCTTTTCTCTCATGTCGTATATTTTCATTTAATGGATACTTATCTGATTTTGTTGCATTATATTTCTTTTTTACCAATACGCGATTATTAAGACTGTCATCCATCGTTTTAGATTGTGGATATATATGATCAATATCATATTTTGTATTATCCCATAAGTCTTTCAGTTCTATTACCTCGCCAGAATACATACAACGACCCTTTTGCGTATAATATAGGTACAACTTATCGCTTCGTAATTTCTGTTCTTCCTGATCTCCCAGTTCTTTTACCCAATCTTTTTCTTCATTTTTACAAGCCTTATACAAATCTATTAGTTGTTTTTTATGCGATTCGGTTCTCTTACTTTCTTGCTTTTCTCTCGCCATCTCAATAAATACACGTTTCGGAGATTCTTTCATTACTTTTTCTAATTCTTTCACGATTTTCAGCGTCTGCCATATCTGTCTTTTCACAGATGGAGAAACATACATATTCTCTACTGTTTCGTACGACAATGTTTTAGTCTGTTTTCCCATATTGTATGTTTCGACTTCTTCCATAAACCGATATTCATTACTTAATAATTGCATCAGATTATTATTCGATTCCCACAATGCCGTAATGATATTCCATACCTCTCCCGTTTCCGGATCTGGAGCTGTTATTTCTTCTAAGAACTTTTTAGAAAATCTTCCCCAGCCTGTATAGGATAGCGCACATATTTTCTTCAACTGATTCGGCGTAATCTGAGGATATAATCGATTCAGTCTCTTTTTCAGCAGCTTTTTATCATCTCCAAACAATACTATATTGGTAATAATATTTTCTTTGTCCTTTTTAGCCAATTCTGTTCCTGTCAAGATTTCTTTAAAATCATGATATGCCGTTAACGATGCCTTAAAATCACCATCAATTCCAGTTATTTCGACATTGCCGGATATGATACCTTCACATTTCAAGTAATTTTTTATCTTCTTTACAGTTACTTTCCGATACTTACAAAATACATCTGTATACAACCGTTGTTTCAATTCTACAGATAATTTTTCGCCATCCAACTTTACATTATTTAATTCATTTAAAACCATATATTTACTGTAAAGCAATGAATCCTTCGGCAATACATCTTCGCCCATCAGATATGTACACTTATTTGTCATTCTCCGGATAAATTTTTCTGCACTTGCTTCTATATCAACTACATTTTCAAAATTCCATGGATATATCTTTTCATTACTTTTCCGTACAGCCCATGTAAATTTTCCCTCTTTTCCGTCATCTATCTTATTCAGCGGACCAACATAATACGGAATTCTGAATTCAAATAATTGAACCAGTTTATCTTCGTTCTCTTTAATGAGGTCTATTTTATCCCGTAAATTTCCTAATATCTTTTTCAACTCGTACAAATGAATCTGATACGGTATTACACCATTATCCCTGTTCACCTGTTTTGGTAGAAATGTTTCTCTTTCTAGCTCTTCTTTCAAATATTCATATTCAGGTTGTCCTTCTAGCTTTTTAAGTACGTTTTTCTTAATAAAATCATAGAATTCTTCTTTACTGCACCGTTTGCTCTGCAAATCAACCTTTTTTCCATTTATTTTCGTCATTCCTATATAAGCAGAGTAATTTTTCAATTTGTCACTCGTACTTACAAAAATATCTTTATATTCCTCCTTTGTCAGATATTTCCGAACTATCTTTTTCAAAAATTGTAAATCCGATTTATGTTTTTCATACGTTGCTACTTTCGCTTCTGAAATTGACGTATATTTTCCCAATATTTCAACTAATACCGCCCAGTCATACACTGCTTTTGCCGTCTCTATAATATAGAATTGTTCTCCCAGCTCATTTTCAACTTCTCCGATATAATCATCGTATCCATTATCAGCAAAGGAAATCTTCGGTCTTTCTGTCTCATTTAATTCTTCAAGACCAAATATATCACTCAATTTCACCGTTCCACCAGCCAATAAATTCAGTACAGCCTTTTCACATATTGATTTTGCTTTTAATGCTTTTATTAATCTGGTTTTCTTTGTGGATCGGTTTAACATGTTATCTTTTAAAATACTTTCTACAACAGCATATTCTTCTTTTCCCAGTTCAAGATTCCAATCCAATTCCTCATTTTTGATATTCTCCAACAATTTTGAAAATGTCGTTCCGAACTCCTTAATCTCATTAATGTCACCAGATAACAAGAAATGGCCCCTATGCTTCATCATATGATGAATTGCCAGATACACCAACCGGATATCCGGTGTCTCCTCTGTATTCATCAACATTTTCCTGAGATGATAAATTGTCGGAAATTTTTTATGATAATCTTTATCTGTAAAATCGTCATCAACAAATAATGCATATGGCAGTTCCGGACAATTTCCATTGATATCTCGCTTATCTTCTGGATAATATTTGCTTTCTTTCATTCGCAAGAAAAATCCTGGATCTTTCTTACTTATTTCCTCTGCAAAAATTTCCTGTAAAATTTCAATTCTCCAGTTTCTTCGATCTAGTCTTCTTCTTGATGTTCGGAACATTCTTCGTTCTTCTGCTGTCGATGCACTTTCAAATAATCGGACTCCCCATAGTGCTTTTCCATGTTTACGCAAGACATGATATTCCGAATCTGTAACAGCCCATCCTACAGATCCGGTTCCCATATCCAGTCCTAAATAGTACTCCTGTTCCATAAAATTTTCCTCCTATTTTGTTGACATTTTCATATTGCTGATTTATACTAAAAACAAGTTTAGTACCATACTAAATTTACATCATAAGTTCAAATAAGAATTTAATTCAAATCGTCACTTGATGTGACCCACAGTGTGTGGATGAGCCTGTAGTAATACAGGCTTTTTTTATTTATAGTATATATCTTCTTTACTAACTATCCAAGCTATTTTTTATTACTTTTTCAATAAATTTATCACTACCGTTCTTTCATTAATTATAATATATAAGGTGTGGTATAGTCTCCTCACCTTATATATTATAATTATTTTTTAAACTTCTTCTTCCGTTATTTTCCAATCTCAAATTATTAACATTTTCTCCCCACTTCCATCACACTTTCATCACAATTCGCCTCTATACTAATAATTGTTCAAGAGAACAAAACATTTAAATCTTTTTCATAACTTTTTCCTCAGGGCTGCACTCCTCCCAAACAATGCAGTCCTATTTTTTTGCCCAATTACCGGGTAACACCCAAACAGCTTTAAAAAGCAAAAAATAATAGGTGCTTCCAGCACACATACTGGAAACACCTATTATTTCATTCTTATTACGAGCCACCAGGAACACTAAAAAAGCCACAAAACTCCATCCAGACTGGTTCTGCAGATCTACAGACCGTTCGCGATTTCTCTCTTTGCATCTTTCTTCCGTTCCATATTCGAAACAATAATACTACAAGACGCATCCCCTGTAATATTAACCACCGTACGTCCCATATCAAAGATACGGTCCACGCCGGCAACCAGTGCGATTCCGTCAACCGGAAGTCCGACTGAGGTAAGTACCATTGCGAGCATAACCATACCTGCTCCCGGAACTCCTGCAGTACCGATGGAAGCCAGCGTTGCAGTCAGGATCATCGTCAGCATCTGCTGAAGCGTCAGATGGATGCCATAGCATGATGCAATAAAGATCGCACACACGCCCTGATAGATTGCAGTTCCGTCCATGTTAATCGTAGCTCCAAGCGGAAGTACGAAAGAAGATACTTCTTTGGATGCTCCCATGTTTTCTACGCATTCCATATTAATCGGAAGTGTTCCGACAGATGAAGAACTTGAGAATGCGAACATGATTGCCGGAAGCATTCCCTTGAAGAATTTTAACGGGCTCATTCCGCCCATTGTCTTTACTGCAAACGAATATACAACTACTGCATGGATGATGTAGCATACATAAGCAGCCAGAAGTACCATCGCGAGTGAACCGATGATCGCCGGCCCGTTTGAAGCAATGACCGGACTCAGCAGACAGAACACACCAATCGGTGATAACTTCAGGATCATCTCCATACATTTCATAAATACATCATTCAGATCATTACAGGCTGTTACCAGTCTTGTATTTCTTTCACCTTCCCCCAGAAGGATAATTCCAAATCCAAGAATCAGTGCCGTCACGATCACCTGGAGCATATTTGCCTCCACCATCGGTGATACAAAATTTGATGGGAAGATATTTACAATCGTATCCATCAGTGAGATCGTCTGATCTGCTTTATAAGAAAGATCTGTTGTCGCAATCTTCGGAAATGCTCCTTTGAACATATTTGCCCCAATAAGTCCGAATGTAATGGCAAATGCTGTCGTACACATATAGTATACGTATACCTTCGTATTTATAAACCTTGCTATCAACATGCTCCTTACGAATGCATAGCAATAAAAGAATGGGCATTACCATACAGTGTAATGCCCATTCATTATCTTTAATATATTATCACATTGCTCTATTAAAGTCAATATGATAAACATTAAAAATTGTTGTCTAAACATTTCAAAAATTAATCGTTTAAAATTGCCAAATTTCTGGTTATTTTATCCAAATTGTGCTATTATTCTAGATAGGATTTTTAACAAAACGCACAGGAAGGAGCATTTTAACAATGGACGAAAGAATTAGCCGCGTATTGGAAAAAATGAAAGAGAAAGGAATTGATCAGTTACTGGTATCTGATCCACTGAGCATCCGCTTTTTAACAGGAATCATGGTAAATCCTGGGGAAAGATTATATGCCCTGTTACTTAGAACAAGTGGAAAACATACATTATTCCTGAACTATCTGTATTATGTATCAAATACAGGATTCGAAGAAGTATGGTTCAGTGACATGGATGACCAGATCGGTGTTCTGATGGAACACATCGATACAAAGAGCACTCTTGGTATTGACAAGACATGGCCTGCACGTTTCCTCATTCCACTTCAGGAGCGCTGCCCTGAGATGAAGACTGTATGGGGATCTGACTGCGTAGACGGTGTTCGTGCTGTTAAAAACGCTGAGGAGATCGAGATCATGAAACATGCATCTGTGATCAATGATACAGTTATGGAAAGAGTTGCTAATTTCATCAAAGAAGGTATGACAGAGAAAGAAGTTGCTGACTTCATCGACGCTGAGTACCTGAAAGAGGGAGCTAGCGGAGTAAGCTTTGATACAATCGTATGCTTCGGACCTAACGCTGCTGACCAGCACCATACACCAAGTGAGACAAGAACTCTGAAAGCCGGAGAATGTGTCCTGATCGATATGGGTTGTGTATGGAAAGGTTACTGCTCAGACATGACAAGAACATTCTACTGCAAGAGCGTAGATGATGAGCAGGCTGCTATCCACGATCTGGTTCGTACAGCAGTTGAGAAAGCAGAAGCTGTTATCAAACCTGGTATGCGTTTCTGCGATATCGACGCTCAGGCAAGAGATCTGATTGACGAAGCTGGATACAGTGAGTACTGGAGAATCCGTCTTGGACACTTCATCGGACAGGAAGACCACGAATATGGTGATGTAAGCCCGATCAACAAGAATGTGGCTGAACCTGGTATGATCTTCTCTATCGAGCCTGGTATCTACATCGAAGGCAAATACGGTGTTCGTGTTGAGGACCTTGTTCTCGTAACAGAAGACGGACATGAACTTCTGAATGCTGTAGATAAGAAATACCGCATTGTTGGTTAATTTTAAATCTTACATATTATTTTTTAAAGGCAGGACTTCGTTTCCTGCCTTTTTATGTGCCAAAGTTTTCTGTATCTACAGAACCTGCCACAGGCAGCTTCTTCCGAACGCATGGCGATTAAAATAAGCCGGAAGACATTACATCTTCCGGCTTATTCCTAATTACCATTCAAGTTCACATTTTCTATTCTATATTTTCTGACTCGGCTTTCTCTTGCTCAGCTTTTTCTTACTCAGCCTTTTCTCTACGCTCATCCAGTTCTTTTCTGACTGTCGGATAGATCTTATCAATTCCCATGAATAAGTACCAGATGATAAGAACGATCACTGTAATCACCAGTGGCAGATACAGGAACAATCCTTTGATTGCGAAGATTGCACTTGCTGACTGAACGGCTGCTGTTCCGTCATAATGTCCGGCTGCCAGGATCCATCCAAGTGCTGCTGTTCCAAGTCCGGTTCCGATCTTCTGTCCGAAGCTTGTCACACTATAAGTAATTCCTTCTTCACGGATTCCGTCTTTCCATTCACTGTAATCTACGACATCTCCGACAATTGCGAACAGGCATGAATACAATGCCGCATGTCCGATTCCCTGTAACACCAGACCAGTGTAAATCATTGGAAGATTAACAGGTCCTGCGATTTCAAGCACCAGTCCTGCTGCGTAGAATAAGAATCCTACAAACAGTGCTTTGATCTTTCCGAATCTTTTTGTAAATACCGGGATCAACATAATCGTAAGGATGGTCGGGATATAGTTGAACATGGTCATTGTACTGTTCAGCATCTCATCCCCTAATACGTATTTTGCATAGTAGATTCTGGATCCTCCGGTTAATCCAAGCGATGTATAGATCACTGCAAATGCAAGTGTGATCAGGATAAAGTATTTATTTCTGCAAAGGATCTTAATTGTTTTCAGCGGATGTGTCTTCTTCTTCGCTGTTGTTTCTTTTTTGATTGGTTTGTATCTTTCTTTTGTTCCGGCAAATGTTGTGATGAACATTCCAAGTGCTACGATTGCATACACGATACTCATGCATGTCCAGCCACGCTGTCCGTTTCCAAGGAAATGTACCAGTGGAATCGTGATCACGTTAATCACAAGCTGTGCGATCATGGTAAATTCAAAACGGATCGTGTTCATGACATTTCTGTCGTGCTGCTCTGTGGTTACCAGTGAAAGCATTGTATTATAAGAAAGGTTAGATGCTGTAAAGCATACCGCTGCAAGGAATATGTATACAAGTAACAGGTAAATTGCTTTTCCATTTGCACCAAGATCCGGTACTGTAAAGATCATGATCAGGCTGATGACCAGCGGTGGCGCACTCCAGAGTACCCACGGACGGGCTTTTCCCCATCTGGTGTTCGTCTTATCTATAATGATTCCCATAAAAAGATCCGATACGCCATCGAATAATCTGGCAATCAGCATCAGTGTTCCTACTACTCCTGCAGCAATGCCTGCCACATCAGTACAATATATCGTCAGGAAAGAGGCTACCGTTGTCCATACCAGATTTGCTCCGATATCACCTACTCCATAACAGATTTTCTCTCCCAGAGATACTTTCATTCCATCCGCATTCTCTGTGATGGCTTCCTGTGTATTCTGTCCGGCTTTTTCTTTACTCACTCCGACGGATATTTTATCAACCGCTTCCATCTTAATTCCTCCTCTTTTTTGTTCTGAACCCACTATATCAGAATCCAAATTTTAAAAAGGAGCAATTTTTTCGGAAAGGAGTAATTTTATAAACTGTTATGCATTAATCCGCCTGTATTCATTTGGAAGCATCCCTTCTTCCTGTTTAAATACTTTACTCATATACTTTGGATTGGAAAATCCAGTCATTGCAGCTATCTGATTTAATTTCAGATCTGTATCCAGAAGTAATTCTTTCACATGCATGATTTTAAATTTTCGTACCGTCTCCGTAAAGGAAGTCCCCGTTTCTTTCTTTAATTGTGTTCCCAGATATTGCTCTGTAACATGAAGTCTTCTGGCTGTTTCTTCCAAAGTAATCCCGTCACTATAACATTCTTTCATAATTGTCAGTGCTTTTTGTACCAGATATTCAGAAGATGTCTGGTTGATCTGACTTATCTCGATGCTGGAGAATAATTCCATCATGACTGCTTCTATCTCCTCCCAGGAAACTGCACCTAAGATTGTCTTTAACACTCTCTGAACCATCAATTCCTCATCCCGCAATGTGCCACACTCCTTGGCTGTATTGATTATCGCATATGCGAAACGGATACACACTTCTCTGAGTTCCTGTGGACTGTGTACTTCTATGCGTCCATATTTCATGAATTTCTGAAAACAACCGGTAAATTCTTCTGCATTCATATGTATTACTGCACTTCTGGCCCTGTTTTCAAGCTCTGCCGGATAAATAAACTGATACGTTCTCATCTGTAGAATTTTCTCGCATTCTATCAATACTCTGTCTCCAAGTATCAGATGCCAGCCACATGCCTTTTCTAATTCCAGCTCTGTCTCAGTCAGTCTGTTAAGTCCCTTACATTCCTTCCATGTAAATACGCCACGGTCATGCAGTCTTACGGAACATGCCGGTACTACCGAATGTTTTACGTATTTCAATAATTTACTGACATCTTCCTCACCATAAAAGCAGACCAATGCGGCCTGTTGTTTTTCACGAGGCAGCCAGCACAGTTTCCGTTCCGGATTGTGTTCTTTCAATTCCTCCAGAAATAATCCGACTTCTTTCTTCTCACTTTCATAATATTTTCCAAGGAAAATGTACATACAATACAGGCTGTGTCCCTGAATGATTCCATAATTATCTGCCAGCACAGCGTCCAGCCTTTCATTCTTCTCATATTCACCATCCAGGATATCCTTCAGAATCTTTTCCAATGAAAGAGAATTCTTTCCCCTCTGTTCTACAAATAACTCTTCTTTAATTTTTTCCAGCGTTTTCTTTAGTTCTGTCAGATTCACCGGTTTTAGCAGATAATTTTCAATTCCCAGTTCGATTGCTTTTTTCGCATAGCTGAAATCCGAGTAGGCTGTAAGAATAATCACTTTTGTATAGATTCCTCTTGCCCGTGCTTCTTTCAGCATCTGCAGTCCATCCATATCCGGCATCTGGATATCCAGCATGATCAGATCCGGCATTTCCTCTTCCAGAAGTATCAGTCCTTCTACTCCATTCTCCGCACTGCCTACGACCTGATATTCCGGACTTATCTTATTTAAAATATGTACAAGTCCTTCTCTGATCGGTTTTTCATCTTCAATAACTGCTATCTTCATCTTTTTGTTCCTCCTGCAATGGCACAAACAAATGTACTTTCACTCCACTTGGAGATACATTTTCAAAATAAATCACTGCATCTTCTCCGTAATAAAGTTTCAGACGTTTTCTTACATTCGAGATTCCAAAATGATTCTTGATCTCTTTTCCCATATTCAGGTCTTTCAACTGATCTTCTTCTATATGCCGGCCGTTGTTTGCGATAATAATATGCATCTGTTCTTCCGCTTTGGATACCTCGATCGTCAGACGATGTGCTCCTTCATAACCACGGAAACTATATTTGATCGCATTTTCCACAAATGGCTGCAGCAGCATCTTGTGAATCTTGCATTTCCCGTACGAATCTTGAATTTTAAATTCCAGTTCAATCTCTTCTCCCAGTTTTTCCTGCTGGAGAAGGATGTATTTTTCCAGCCATCCTTTTTCCGCATCAATTGTGGTAAATTCACCGGCATCATTGATCGCATAGCGCAGGATGTCCGCAAGTGCCACCAACATCTCGCTGATCTCATATTGTTCATTCTCAATTGCTTTCCAGTTGATCGTATCCAGAATATTATAAAGGAAATGTGGATCGATCTGAGCCTCTAATGCAGAGATTTCTGCATTCTTCTGCTCCATTGCCGATTCTTTTACCTGTCCGATCAAATTGTGGATACGTTCCGACATTTCGTTAAATCCTTCAGATATTTCCTGAATCTCTGTACTGTCTTTTTCTTTGACTTCAAGCTTTTCCCGGAAATTATCTTTTTCGAGATTTTTCATTGCATCCACAATGTCATTTACCGATATCATGACCGGTTTGGTAACACGATAGATCAGAAGGACAAAGATCAGCAGAACAGCAAGCGCTACCATGATCCAGAATATCACCTGTTCTTCAATTGCTTTCTGATATTCACGAATCGACTGACATAAGAGGATTGACCAGCCGCTTCTGGCATTTTTGATTGCCTTCTGATTAACCTTTGCACTATCCAAAGCCTTCTCTTGCCGGCCAAGCATCTTTGTATCTTCTGCCCCTACGATCACTCCGTCTTTCACAAGATATACTCTGGACCCTTTTCCTGCGCTTAATACCGATTCCAGTTCATCCAAATTGACAGACAGGATTACATATCCTAGATCCTCACTGATATCCAAGTAATTAACGACCTTTCTCCCGATATGAAACATACGCTCAGGATTGTCCGTATCTTTATCAACATCATAGGACAGCAGCTTTGTCTCATCCGGAATTTTTACCTTTTCCATCCATGTACTATTCACCGAAGATGACGACAGTCGGTCGTAAAATATCCGCCTCTTGTCTGAAAGCACAAGCTGGATTCCGTCAACTCCTTCATTTCTATTACAGATATGGGCAAAATCTCTTCTCATATTATATGCATCCGCTTCCGGAATTTCTTCCGAATCATTTGCATTTACTACAAGGCTCAGAAATTCTTCATCTGTTGTAATAGCATAAAGTAACGTTTCGTATTTATCCAGCGTCATATTCAGGCTCTGATTTGCTTTCTGCAAGTCAGCCTCTGCCTGATTGTTCATATTCTCTAATGTACTTGTCTTTAATCTCTCCTGCGATATCAGTGCAAAAATAGCAAGCGGAATACATGCCGTAATGATAAATGCCGGTATTAATATCTGCCGGAGATTTTTCTTTCTCTTTTTCATCTGTTTTCTGCTCCAATACTCTCTATCTTTTCTGCACTTTTGTCCAGTATAGTCTGTGAATCGTTTTCATTTACCAGGATTTCTCTTAAGGTATCCGAAAGTGTCAGTGAGATCTGCGGCCAGTTTCTGCTGATCTCTCTTGTCCTGGCATTCTGATACAGATCTATAAATGTCCCTTTTTCCTTATCATTTTCAAACTGTTGCTGCATAATCTCCTGCCTTGGTGCAAGAAATCCGAACTCATCTATGTACTCTTTCATCCGCTTTTTGTCCGCAAGAAATTTCAAAAACTGAATCGCATATTCCTTATTTTCATTATCTGCCACCGCCAGAATCTCTCCTCCGGCCACCGTAACCTGTGGATTCCCGCATGGAATCGCCGCAACACCAAATTCAAGATCCGGATTGCCTTCACGGATACTGTCGATTGCCATAGAGGAATTGAACATCATTGCGATCTTTCCCTTTATAAACTGATTCGTCAGATCTCCCATCGTAAGGGAAATACTCTGCAGACTTAAGCTTCCTTCCTGCTCCATCTCTTTTAAGAATAAAAATGCCTGCTGCCCGGTTGCTGTATTGATGCTATGGATATCTCCACCCATAGACCACAGAATCGGAAGAAACTCATACATACTTTCCTCTGTCTGCAGTGCCGTGATCGCGAAGCCTTTTATCGTTTTATCACTGACCATCTCCGCAACCTCTTTGAATTCTTCCCAATTCTCCGGAACCTTGCATCCTGCTTTCTCCAGAATCTTCTTATTATAGAACATTGCCGTACAGTTCACTCCAAACGGCTGACCATAGATTCTGCCATTCACGGAACATGGTGCCAGCGCTTTTTCCGAATACTCCCGTAATTCCGGGATCTCATCCGTCAGATCTGCAAATGGTTTCATCTGATGAAGGAATTGAAAATCAGAGGAATCTACCAGTGCAATATCCGGCATCTTTTCTTCCGCCATGGACAGTGCCAGCTGTTTCTTAAAGTCTTCATCCGGTATATAAGACACTTTAACCTCTATTTCATCCTGTGACTGATTAAATTGATCTACCAGTTTTTCCAGATGCTGCTGGTTACCCGGAATATCCCAGTAGTGCCACAGTTCTATCTGTTTTTTCTTTTTTTCTATTGTTTCCGCCTTTTTCTGACAGCCTACACACAGACACATGCTGGCAAACATTACCACACACAGGCAGACAGAAATGTATTTTCTGGTTTTCTTCATCGTCTTTCTCCATTTTTAGATTTCCTACAGATTATCTTAAGATTTTTCATATTTTCTTTAGGCCTATAACACAAATTAGAAACATTTACCATGTATGATATAATCATCAACAACAAAGAAGTCACTCAGGTATCAGAAATATGAATCATCTTTTATCTGATCTGACTTCGCCTAAAAAATCCTTCGGTTATTCACTAAAAACAACAACCGAGTTTATATATATCATTTTTCTTTTTCATAACTTTTTTCCTTTCGGGCATCCGGTGTGGATGCCCATTTTTAATATCAAATACTATTCTTTCTCTCCTTCATTCGCCTCTTCAACCACAACTTCCGGTTCTGCCTCACCATGATCCTCTACATAATCAAAACGAATCACCGCCTGCGGCCAGTTCAGACTGATTCTTGCATTCTTCTGTTTCTCTTTTCCTGCTTTCTGGATCAGATCCAGAAGTTCATCCAGAACAGCTTTCGTCAGATAACCGCCGCGCCAGTGGAATGTAAACACTCTTCCCTTTTTCGCTGTCTGCAGTGCTCTTTTATATACATCCTCTGTCTTTGTAAATGACAGTTTCTTTTCTTTATAATAAAAATGCTCGCCATCTTCACACTTTGGTGCCGGAGCAATAAGCGGCTCATGGTCTCTGAATATGCTTTTATCATTCAGGTTGAAATAGTCGTACCGGATCTCTTTTGAAGCCTGCCTGTCACTCATCTTCTCCCCGTTCCCAAGAGTATTGTCAAACGTCGCATCCAGATGATAATATTTTCCGCCGATTTTTACGATATTCCAGGTATGACGGTATTTGATTCCTTTCTCCGGATTATTCCCGCACACTGCGATCATACACCAGATTCCGAGCGCATCGCACAGTACTTTCACAGATTTTGCAATTCCCTCACAGACTCCGACACCCTGTCCAAGCGGTCCGATGATCTCATGGGAATATGGCTTTTTTAATTTATCGTAATGCACATTTTCACAGATAAAATCATGTACATACTTTTCCTTTTCCCATTCGGATTTGTCTTTCACCGGTCTTATGAGCTTTTCTACTCTGGATTTCAGTGCTTTCTGGTGTTCTTTTATTTTGTTTTTATCAAATAAATATTCCGGGATGAATATGAAATTAGGCGAATCTGAATAATATTTGTACTTATATCCAGTTGCCCAGAAGATTTCCGGATGATCCAGGCGCAGGCGGAAGAACACGTTATAGAGTTCCTCCGCCTCCATTCCCGGTATCTGTATTGAATCTGAGATTTCAAGCAAGCCCTGCCTGATGGCATGATAGGCTGCCTGCTGTACTTTGTTCATTTTACTATAGTAGTATGGTTCCATTCTATCTTCCTCGGTTCCTTTATATATCTGATCCATTTCATTTTTCTCACAGATAGAATTATAACCATAAAACTTTCTACTGGCAATGTCTCTGCGCCAGCTTTCTAATAACTAACTCTTTGTTCCAACATTCTTCGTTGCAACAATATCCACACCCGTACCTGCGACATCTTTCAGTAATACATCTCCGATATGCACCGGTGCCGGTACTTCTACTGTCTTCAATGCTTTTACGCACTCAAAGATTTTCCCTTTCGGAATATCTTCTTTTGTCTTCACCGATACCATATCTGCATCTCCTCCGGTTACTCTTACCGTCGAAGTCACAATTCTGGTCGGATTGGTTACTTCTTTTCTTGCATAGATGTCTCCACGTTTACAGGTATTTCCTGTTACACTGATCACTTCACCGGCTTCCATTGTCACGGTCAGAGGGCAGCCCATCGGACAGCCGATACATGTCAGTTCTCTTGTTGTTACTGTTTCCATCCTCTACGCCTCCTCTATCTTTACTGTAATCGTCTTCAGATCCGGATACTTCATAAGCTGTTCTTTTGTAAGCTTAATCTGTTCCATCTCTCCTGGCGCAACAACCGGACGTTTTTTATGCATCACCCGTTCATCGTCAAAATATGCGCTTACATAGCAGTTCTTATATACACCGCCTACACGGAAGCGCACAGTAAGGTTTTCATCCATATGAGCCGGATTAATCGTACTTGGAACTGTATAGCGTACGCCTTCTACCGGATTCAGTGTAATATCTGCTGCATCTCCCTTACTGCTCTTTTCCCCACCGTCTGTGTCTGACTGTAAGTTCTTCACATATTCTGCTGCATTTCGTCCCGCAGTCTTTGCTTCCTCTGATACAAAATCCACCAGATCATGTACATGCAGTACATTTCCACAGGCGAATACGCCTTCGATATTCGTCTCGAGACTTTCATTGACCTTCGGTCCTGAAGTTACCGGATTCATATCTACGCCCATACCTCTGGAAATCTCATTTTCCGGGATCAGCCCACAGGAAAGTAATAATGTATCACAGGTGTATTCTTCCTCTGTTCCCGGGATCGGTTTTCCTTTGCTGTCTACTTCTGCCAGCGTGATCCCTTCAACTCTTTCTTTCCCTTTGATATCCACAACCGTGTGGCTCAATTTCAATGGAATATCATAATCGTCCAGGCACTGCACGATATTACGTTTTAATCCACCGGAATACGGCATCAGTTCTGCCACAACTTTAACCTTCGCACCTTCCAGTGTCATACGTCTTGCCATGATCAGTCCAATGTCACCGGAGCCTAAGATCACGACTTCTCTTCCCGGCATATATCCTTCCATATTGACCAGACGCTGTGCTGTTCCTGCAGAATAGATTCCCGCCGGACGGTAACCCGGAATATTCAGTGCTCCTCTGGAACGCTCACGGCATCCCATGGCCAGGATCACTGCCCCTGCCTGTATTTCAAATAATCCTTCTTCACGATTCATTGCGGTTACGATTTTATCCGAACTGATGTCCATTACCATCGTATGCAATTTATATTCGATGCCAAGATCCTTCACCTGTTTGATGAATCTTCCGGCATATTCCGGTCCGGTAAGTTCTTCTTTAAATGTATGAAGGCCGAAACCATTATGAATACACTGATTCAGGATTCCCCCAAGTTCTTTATCCCTTTCCAGGATCAGGATATCCTGGATTCCATTTTCTCTTGCTGATACGGCTGCCGCAAGTCCGGCCGGACCGCCGCCAATGATTACTATATCGTATGTTTTCATAATCAGATGTCCTCCTTATTCACTCCTACAATGATCCTTGATTTCCCGCCAGACTTTGTGATCTCTGACATTGGGATTTCCAGTTCTCTTGCAAGGATTTCCATCGTTCTAGGGGAACAGAAACCGGCCTGGCACCGTCCCATACCTGCTCTTGTTCTGCGTTTTACACCGTCTAACGACTTTGCTCCGAGTGGTCTATGGATCGCATCGATAATTTCACCTTCCGTGATCATCTCACAACGACAGATAATATTACCGTATGCCGGTTTCTCTTTGATTAATTTCACTCTTTCTTCTTTACTTAGAGTGTTTGGATCCAGGATTCCTTTTCTTGTAGCAATGAAATTTTCTTTTTCTTCCAGATGAAGCTTTTCTTTCAAAATTCCCGCAACCATCTCTCCGATTGCCGGACTGCTGGTAAGTCCTGGAGATTCAATACCTGCACAGTCAATGAATCCCTTCGCATCTTCTAATTCTTCTATGATAAATTCATGTCCGTCTTCATGCGCACGAAGTCCGGCAAATGATGTAATGACCTGACGCATCGGAATATTTTTTACATTCTGCCCTGCTTTTGTAAGTACCTGATCAAGTCCCTCTCTTGTTGTATTGGTTCCTTCTTTTTCTTCAATATCGATTGCTGTCGGTCCAAGGAGCAGATTGCCATGTGCTGTCGGCGATACAAGAATTCCCTTTCCGAATTCGTTCGGAAGTGCAAAGATTGTTCTCTTTACATGTCCGCCTGCAGTTTTATCCAGCAGACAGTAGTCTCCTCTTCTCGGTGTTATGTGGATTTTCTTTTCACTGACCATATTGTGGAATTTATCTGCATACACACCAGCTGCATTCACCACATATTTTGTCTTGAAAACGCCCTGATTCGTATGGACTTCCCAGATATCTTCCGTCTTTTTCAGTTCTTTTACTTCTGTATCAAACTTAAATTCTACACCATTTTCACAGGCATTTTCTGCCATCGCAATATTTAATCCGAATGGACATACAATTCCGGCTGTCGGCGCATAGAGTGCCGCATATACATTGTCTGCAATGTTCGGCTCCATCTCAAGTACTTCTTCTCTATTAAGAATCTGAAGTCCCGATACACCATTTGCCACACCTCTGTCATATAATGCCTGTAATTTGTCCATATCCTCTTCACGCAGACAGATCACAAGTGAACCGATTCTTTTGAATGGAAAGTCAAGATCTTTAGATAACTGTTCCATCATTGCATTACCGCGGACGTTTAACTTAGCCATCAGTGAACCCTCTTTTGCATCATATCCTGCGTGCACAATTCCACTATTGGCTTTTGACGTTCCACAGCAGACATCTTCTTCTTTTTCCAATACACAGATTTTTGCTTTATAGCGGGACAATTCTCTTGCAGCCGCTGAACCGGATACTCCACTTCCGATTATCATCACATCATACATGTTCCATCTCTCCTTCTATATGTCTTCCATATTCCAGGCATCACTTCTGATACCCGTAGGCTTTTGAAAAAAGAGCCTGACAAGTAAACGCATCACGAATATGCGGTTATCCTGCCAGGCTCTCTTCTCTCACGCCTCTTATTCTATTTTTTTATTATTCTACCACGGAATGGCACCATAAAGCAATACCGCAGCGACAGCTCCAATTACCGGTCCTACTAAAGTTACGACACCGTATCCCCAGTTTGAACTTCCTTTTCCTTTGATTGGAAGTACTGCATGAGCCAGACGTGGTCCAAGATCTCTTGCCGGGTTGATCGCATATCCTGTCAGACCACCGAGTGACATACCGATAGAAACGATGATTCCGAATACGATGAATTTGCCAAGTCCGTCTGTAAGTTCCGGCACATTTGCCATTCCTTTGATTGCAAATACAAGTATAAATGTTCCGACTGCCTCGCTGAAAATATTCAGGCCAAGATTCGGAATGGATGGTGCGGTACAGAATACCCCAAGTTTTGTTGCCTGATCTTCTGTTGCGTCAAACTGTCCTTTGAACAGAAGATATACAACTGCTGCACCCACGAACGCACCTGCGAATTGTGCCACAATATATCCAGGAACCATAGACCATGCAAAGCTTCCATCGACCGCCAGTGCCAAGGTCAGCGCCGGGTTAAAGGATGCTCCGGATGCAGCTCCAAATATACATGCCGGCAGCATAACCGCAAGACCCCAGGCAATGGTGATTTGAACCGTTCCTCCGCCCTTCATTCCGGATTTATTCAGGTTCACATTCGCAACCACTCCGTCTCCAAGAATAATCAGTATCATCGTTCCCAAGAATTCAGCTATATAAGGTAACATAGAAATTTCCCCCTTTTTTCTATCTATCTTTATTCAGTTTTTAATCTTCTTTTGCCCATCCGTAAGCGTATTTTACAGCTTTATTCCAGCCTTTGATCATCTTACTTCTCTGCTCTTCATCGATCTTAGGCTCGAATGTCTTGTCGATTGCCCAGTTCTTAATGACATCTTCTTTGCTTTCCCAGTATCCGACTGCAAGACCTGCAAGGTAAGCAGCTCCCATTGCAGTTGTCTCTACGCACTGCGGACGGTTTACCGGAGCGTTGATGATATTCGCCTGTGTCTGCATCAGGAAATCGTTAGCACTTGCGCCGCCGTCAACCTTCAGTGCAGCAAGATCAATTCCGGAATCTGCTTTCATTGCAACAAGAACATCATTTACCTGATATGCCAGTGATTCCAGCGTTGCTCGGATAATGTGATATTTGTTCACTCCACGTGTAATTCCTACAATGGTTCCTCTTGCATACTGATCCCAGTGTGGTGCTCCAAGTCCTGTAAATGCAGGTACTACATAACATCCATTCGTATCTTTAACTTTCTTTGCCATATATTCAGAATCCGGTGCAGAATCAATAATACGAAGTTCATCTCTCAACCACTGGATCGCTGCTCCTGCTACAAAGATCGAACCTTCCAGCGCATAATTTACTTTGCCGTCTAATCCCCATGCAATGGTCGTAACCAGACCATTTTTAGAAAATACCGGCTTTTCTCCTGTATTCATCAGAAGGAAACATCCTGTTCCATATGTATTCTTTGCTTCTCCGGCATTGAAACATGTCTGGCCGAATAAAGCTGACTGCTGATCTCCTGCTGCTCCTGCGATTGGGATCGGTCCTCCAAGATAAGACGGATCAGCCTCTCCGTAGATGCAGCTGGATGGTTTTGGTTCCGGTAACATACATTTCGGAATATCCAGTTCTTTAAGGATCTCATCATCCCACTCCAGTGTATTGATGTTAAATAACATTGTACGAGAAGCATTCGAATAATCTGTCACATGTGCTGCACCCTTGGTCAGTTTCCAGATCAGCCATGTTTCAACTGTACCGAATAACAATTCTCCTCTTTCTGCCCTTTCTCTTGCTCCCGGCACATTATCCAGAATCCATTTTACCTTTGTTCCTGAGAAGTATGCATCAATGACCAGTCCTGTTTTTTCACGGAATTTATCTGTTAATCCTTTTTCTTTTAAAGAATCACAATATTCTGATGTTCTGCGGCACTGCCATACAATCGCATGATGTACCGGTTCTCCTGTTTCTTTATCCCAGACGATTGTTGTTTCACGCTGATTTGTGATACCGATCGCTGCAATATCTTCTGCCTCTGCATTGATCATATTCATTGCTTCTACCGCAACACCAAGCATACTTGCCCAGATCTCATCTGCATCATGCTCTACCCAGCCCGGTTTTGGGAAATACTGTGTGAATTCTCTCTGTGCCACACTACACATCTCACCTTTCTCATTAAACAGAATACATCTGTTACTGGTAGTTCCTGCATCCAATGCCATTACATATTTTGCCATATTCATTTCCTCCTGATTTTTCGTTTCATTTTACTTGTTACTTTTTCGCATGCGTTCTATTTAAATTGCTCCCTCAAGCAATTAAATACTTTGTTTTCTCTTATACAGTTATTACATCTTCCATACCTGATGATTGGTTGATGATACTGCAATTGCTCCGGCTGATAATGCAGCCATCACATCTTCTTTATCTGTGATCAATCCTCCTGCTATGATCGGTGTCTTCACTGAACCACAGATCCGTTTGATCACTCTTGGCATCACACCCGGAAGTACTTCTATGAAATCCGGTCTTACTATATGCTGTTGCTGTCTGATATTCTCAAATGCCATGGAATCCAACAGAAAATATCTGAGGATCGTATACATCCCAAGTTCTTTTGCTTTCTTGATCAGTGATGGCTTTGTTGATATAATGCCATCTGCTTCCGTATGTTCTTTCAGATATTCTACCGAAACTTCTTTCGGACTCAGGCCACTGATCAGATCTACATGTACCATCGCAACCTTTCCTGCATCTTTTACTCTCTTTACGATCCGGTCTATCGAACAGACATCTCCAAACAATATAAAAATCACCTGTATCTCCTCTGTCGTGCAACTTACTTCTATATCCTTCATGTTCTTCACAGCTGCAATAATCGGATTATTGCCGACCGCATCGTAAAATATCTGATTCATCTTATTCCATCCTCATTCCTATTTGCTGAACGTCTATGCTATATATTTATTCTATTATATTCTGAAATAATTTTCAAAAAAAAGAGCGCGACTAAAAGTAATCGTGTGATTACTTGTATTCGCTCTCCTATCTCAGCTCCCTTGTTCAACTGTGCTTACTATATCACAGTGCACAATTTTTTTCAATGACATTTGGTCATTTTTTAGCTTTTCATCTATTATATACAATTCTTTTTTCATTTTCTTTCGTTAATATGCATCAATTTTGTGTTGTTTCAACAAAATTATTTAGTTATTTTATTAACATTCTCATTATGATTATTTCATCATCTTTCTTTCATTATATGATTAATCTATTATCACATATACAATCTGTCAATTTATTTCAAATCAAACAATACCTTATTATATATTCTTGTTGAATTCACAAGCATTTACTTATATAATAATATCCGAGCAACAAAAAATTATCCCCGGATATCATTGGAAAGAAGGAATGTATAATGATACGAAATTTGTCCCAAAAACAATTAGACGTCATGAAAATACTCTGGGATGCAGGCACTCCTCTGGTTGCTTCCGACATTGTAAAAGCCGAAAGTTCCATGAACATTAATACGGTACAGGCTTCTCTTCGTGTCCTGTTAAAAGAGAATCTGATAGAAATAGCCGATATTGTATACAGTGGAACGGTATTAAGCCGCAGTTACCGTCCGCTCATTTCCAGAGATGTATATTTCAATGCGGAATATAAAAATATTATTGGAAATAGTTCTACTTCGGCTATGATTGCTACATTCATTGAGCAGGAAGAAGATATTTCCGAACTGGAACGGATTGAAGAACTGATCAGAAAAAGAATGAAAGAGCTCGAAGAAGCACAATAAGAATGGCGTGAAACGATTTCATACAGTCCGTATTTTTACAGAATCGGTGGAATACACCACCGGTTCTGCACTTTATGCAAAGAAAGTTCCTATTCTTTGTTCATTTAAGTTTTCCCCTATCACAATTACGACTTTCTGTCCTTCCGTGATCGGCTCCAGCCGCATCTCCTGATGGGTAACATTCAGTTCCATCCATTTATCATCGTCATCCATTAAGAATCCCTTAATGCGGAATACTTTTCCACATTCTGTATCAGCAAATATCTTCTCTGCCGTCTCTATTATCTCGTTTTTTGTCTTATCAAGATTCATAAAATACAAAGATTTGAACGTCTCTCCTTCTTCGATATGCATCTTACGGTAATTCTCCGGCACATAACCGCAGGCTAACAGCTTTTCATAATCTGCACTTTCAAATGTCTCCCAGTCTTTTACAAAAATCTCATCACGGAATCTTCTGTTGCACTGTACTTTTTCCATTGCATGATTCAGATGTTCTATCGTATTTTTTATCTCTTCTTCGGTTGCTTCCTGGCTTCTGCTAAGTACGATACATCCCGCATTTGCAGCCTCGGAAGCCAACAGATAGTCTGCCTCATCCGACAAGTCTGATTCCAGCTTCGCATCAACAACTGTGATCACATTGCCAATCTCATACCATCTGTCGATCGGATCATCCCTTAATACATCAAAGAACTCATCCACATCATAGATACCGGACGGTTCCACAATTACCCGGTCATAACCGCACATTCCCATTGCAATCAGCTTCGTGCGGAATCGTCTTCTGTGGCAGTCTGCGTCGCATCCTCCGGCAATCATCTCCAGTTCGCACTTTTCACCTTCCAGGTCCTTTAATAACATCATATCTACATTAACCGCACCATAATCATTTTCCAAGATTCCAATATTATCTCCCTTGTCAATCAGATGCTTTGCATATTTTTTTATAAATGTTGTCTTTCCGGAACCTAAAAATCCGGTAATCAGATCTATCTTTACCATATTTTTTGTAAACCTTTCTTTCGTTCTTAATTTTCTAATGAATATCCTTCCTGCCTGAGACTTTCTGAATATTCTTTCTTGTATAGTGTAACATTTTCTGCCCAACTAAGAAAACGCTATTATCAGTAATTTCTATGAATACTTTATCAATGAATACTAAAAAACCTGGCACCGGCAACTTTTCTTACATACTTTAGTATAAAAATGCCGGATGCAATCTTACATCCGGCGCTCTCAATATTTTATATCATTCTTTCAAACATTCTTTTTTCTTCTACACTAACTTATTTCTTCCCACCAAAGATAAATGCCATAAATCGGATATAAGTATACACAACCAGAACAACCGCAATAATCGTCTCGATCAATACCACATATTTCAGGAACGGCATTGGATGTCCCATATTCATTGCACATGCCATCATCTGTTTTGAAGCGATCGCACTGATGACAAATGGGAAGGTGAATGCCGCATAGCTTGGGAAGAATGGCATCTTCAAATAGCCGATTGCTTTTACAAGTGCAAAGATGTAGATCACCGTTGCAACTACAAACATTCCCATCAGGAATCCGTAAGATTTCGGCATGACAGACTGTACATATCCTGCGATACAGAGGCTTGTCGGTGCCGCATAGATACAGATCAGTGGTTTTGCCGGATCCGGTACTTCTTTCACCGTCACATAGCGGTATGTAACCAGGATCAGTAACAGGATCAGTGTCACAAATCCAAACCAAAATGCTGCACTTCCGATTGCAAGTTTCTCATAAGCAGGTGCCGTGACTGATGCAACGACAATTCCAACATATACGATATAATAACTTGCGAATACCTTTGGCATCTGCAATTTAAATACAAATTTTACCGTAAAATAAATGATCAGCACGATATGTAATGCGATCGCAAACAGCCAGATATAATAAGCCGCCTGTCCGATAAATGGTTTTACATAGGTACTTAAGATCATAAGTGCCATCGGAAATGTTCCTGATACGCTTGCCATGATCGGATTCTTCATATCTTCCTTCACAGCTCCCGGAAACATAATTAGCTTCAGAAGTGCCAGGATCAGCAGAAATGCTGCGAACACTCCACACACATAACGGATTCCTTCTGAATAGCTCTGAAGCAGGTTACCTAAAGCTGCCGCTCCAAGCATGACTCCGCAGATTGGAATCGGTATTTTTTTGATTACATCTTTCATAATATCTTGTCTTCCTTTCTAGTCTGGATCTATGTATTCTAGATATCTGCAATTGCACGACGTTCTGCCGGTTCATCAATTTCGTCCAGATTCTTGATTCCCAGTTCACGACAGACAATCTGTGCTACTTTCCATGCGCACAGTCCTGTGAAAAAGATACACTGTTCTTTGTGCTCACCCTGTCCCATATTGAATTCTTTTGTCAGAACTCTGCAGCAGATTGCATTCTTCCCATTAGCTTTCTTGAACCAGTCATGCAGTTCGTGAACCAGTTCCATACATTTTACGCTCTTTGGATTGGTTGGCCCGTCCTGCTCTGTTCTTCCGAAGAACATTCCAAGTGCAAGCAGACCTCCGTTGAATGCGCCACAGACACATCCCGATTTGCCTGCTCCGACAGCCATACCGGATGACATTGCAATGACTTCCTTTGGCACATCCAGTTTGAATTCGTCACAGATCGTACACATCAGTGCCTCACAACAGTAATATCCACTTTTAAAATTCTTCTCTGCTGCTCTCTGCACCGCTCTTGGGCTGATTTCTGTTACTCCGATGTTCATAAATTAATACCTCCTAAAATAAATTAAAAATAAATCTTCTCCGGGCATTCCCCAATGCCCATATATTTATATTATAGCTATATAAAATTTATTTGTTAAAGTGAGATTATCTATAGATTCTTTGACTTATTCAATCCGTCTATTTTAGAAAATTTCTATACAAAAAGCCATAAATCTTCCACTGTCAATTTGTTGACAATGTAGAATTTATGGCTTATCCGCAACTTTTTGTTACTTTATATCAACTTTTTTCTTATGCGTTATCTCCATCCTGTTCTGTTTCAGGTTCCTACCGGATAATCTCCCCACTCTTAATTTTCCCGATCCATTCCTGTATAAACTGCAGGAAGCACTGTACTGCTTCATTCTCCGCTTCTTCTTTTCTGGTAATCATACATGCTTTCCACTCATACACATCATCCGAAAATGGGATCAGTCTCAGCCCTTGTTCTTTCATGTCATCAAAGACAAAATCCACCGTCACGGATATGCCTTTATTTTCCTTCACCATCTTATGGCACAAACTGAATCCACTGGTCTGAAATGCGATATCCGGTTGGAACCCGGCTTCTTCACATTTCTTCATGATCAGATGATAAATTGCGAACTGACTGCTTTCAATATATAACGGCCTGTTTTTCAGATCTTCAATTGTCACACTTACCTGTTCACTTAACGGATCCTGTTCATTTACCAGAAGCTTAATCGGAAATGTTTCCAACGGAACTACATGATATAACTCCTCATCAAATTCTCCGATGGAAAACGCAACATTTCCTTCATTTTCAGCAAACAGACGCTCTGCCTGCAGATCCGGGTACTCCCTGTAATGGAATTCTATATCCGGATATTTCTTACAAAATTCCGCAATGCAGTCCGGCGTCACCATACGGATGATTCCATATGCCGACAAAAGATCCACTACTTTGCGCTGTCGTTGTTCTATATGCAGGATATCCTTCTTCACCTGATAATAATCTTCGATATCCTTATCCGCATATTCTAAAAAACGTCTTCCGCTTTCTGTGAGCTGCATGCCGGATTTATTACGTGTAAAGAGACGGCATCCCATCTCTGCCTCCAGGTTTTTTACGATCTTACTGATCCCCTGAGGCGTCATATAGAGAATACGGGATGCCTTTGCAATACTTTCTTCTTTTGCTATTGTATGAAATACTTTTAAATCTTTAATGTCCATGACTATCTGTCTTCATTCTAACTATCATTCTAACTGTAACTTAAACTAGCCAACCAGATGCATCATATTGATCAGGAATATCCAGCTCAGTCCGTAATAAGATACAACTGCCACAAGGTCATTGACCGTTGTGATAAGTGGTCCCGAAGCAACCGCCGGGTCTACATGAATCTTCTTAAAGAACAACGGAATCAATGTTCCAACCGCTCCTGAGATCACCATCGCCAACAACAGTGACACTCCGATACATCCGGATACCGCATATGCGAATACGAACGTCTTTCCTTTGAATAATGCAATGTATAGCCCGATCAGTGCAAACGACAGAATTCCCAGGATCGAACCGTTCGAGAATGCAATCTTCATTTCCTTAAATACCAGTTCTGCCTTCTGCTTTCCGGTCAGTGACTCATCCATCAGTACACGGATCGTTACGGCCAGTGACTGCGTACCTACGTTACCTGCCATATCCAGGATCAGTGACTGGAAACACATGATGATCGTAAGCTGACTTACCACTTCTTCAAACAGACCGACTACGGATGAAACGACCATTCCAAGTCCCAACAGTACCAGAAGCCACGGAAGTCTCTTCTTGATACTTTCTCTTAATGGTTCTTTCAAATCTTCCTCCGCGGTCAAACCGGCGAACTTCGCATAATCTTCACCCATCTCATCATCAACCAGGTCTACCATACTCTGGGATGTAATGACTCCGAGAAGCTTGTTGTCATTATCCAGTACCGGGATGGAATCCTCGGAATAATCTTTCAATCTCTCGATACAGTCATCGATCAGCTCATTTCCATATACATATGGGTACGATGTCGCGATCAGATCTTCTAACGGAGACTCTCTTCTTGCGATGATCAGATCTTTCAGATCCATTGCTCCGTAAAATGTATTATCTTCCGTTACCATAAATAACGTAGAAATGTTATCGTTCTTTGCTGCCTGTTCTACCAGACTGCTCATTGCCTGCTTCACCGTCAGATTCTCACGGATCATGATGCAGTTCGTTGTCATTCTGCTTCCGATCTCTTCCTCATCAAAGGAAGCGATGATTGCCATATCTTTTCTGGCATCGTCATCCATTAATTCGATCAGCAGATTTTTCTTCTCTTTCGGAATCATCTGCAGAACATCCACAACTGCGTCCGTCTCCATTGCCGAAAGGATCGCTGCCGCTTTTTTGATATCCATCTCATCCAGATATTCTGCCGCTTCCTGTTCGTCGATATGCTCGAAGATATCAGAAAGCATGTCCAGATCCAGGATTCTGCAGATTTTTCTTCTCTCTGATACTTTCAGCTGTGGAAATACTTCTGCAAGGTCATTTGCATGATAATCTTCCAGTCTGTTTCTCATAATACCTGGTGATGTATTACTTCTGATGATTTCCAGTATCTCGACTGTATAATCTTTGTTTTCCATACCTTTACCTCCTGTCCTTTTCCTAATGCACTATAACCGGATATACATTTTCCAGTTTTCTTCACCATAAACACACTGCAGGATATGTAACGATCATATCCTCCATGAAACGACTGCTATTATTCACTTGTAATACTCATTGGGAAATAGGATAAGAAATAAAAGAAATCTATGATGCCTGTACCAAGAACTTGCCGCTTAGAGCTTCTCTTAAATGTACAGCAATTAACTCAAACAGAATCGACTGTTGCTTAATAAACTTTTTAATTTCCATCCTATGCTGCAACTTCGCCCATGACTATCGCAACCGTCCATTCTGTTCACCTGCCTTTTTTGTTGAATTTTATCATTGATTTTCTAACTATCGTGTGCAGTATCATAACTGCCCGCAACATATTATAGACTTTCGTACTATGAATTTCAAGCCTTTTTCCACGTACTACTCTATATATTTCCCACAAAATTGTATATAAATGCAAACACTCCCCCTTCGGCTTTCTTCCTATGATATACTTCTAAAGTTGTTTTTATAGATTAGAGGAATAAAACAAAAGAGAAAGGGTAAAATTTACACATGAATTCATTGAAACCAATGTTACTGACTTCACTGAAATCTTACAACCGTACCCAGTTTGTAAAAGATGTGACCGCCGGAATCATCGTTGCGATCATCGCACTTCCGCTGTCCATTGCACTTGCACTGGCCTCCGGTGTCGGACCGGAAGCCGGAATCTTCACGGCCATCGTTGCGGGATTTGTTATCTCTGCACTTGGTGGAAGCAGTGTACAGATTGCCGGACCGACCGCTGCATTTGCAACCATCGTTGCGGGTATTGTCGCCAAAGACGGACTGGACGGGCTCGTGATTTCAACCATCCTTGCAGGTATCTTCCTGATCCTGATGGGCCTTTGTCACTTCGGAAGTCTGATCAAATTCATTCCGTATACGATCACAACCGGCTTCACATCCGGAATCGCCGTTACGATCGTCATCGGACAGTTAAAGGATTTCTTCGGAGTCACTTATCCGGACGGCGTAAAGCCGATTGAAACCACAGAAAAATTCAAAGCATTTATTGAAAATATTTCTACCATGAATACCGCTGCTTTGATCGTTGGTATCGTAAGCCTTGCGATCCTGATCATCTCACCGGTGATCTTCAAAAAGATTCCGGGTTCCCTGATTGCCGTTATCGTCGGAATCCTGATGGTAAAGTTCCTGCCGCTTAAGGTATCTACAATTGGAAATCTTTACACGATCAGTAATTCGCTTCCGGCATTTCATCTGCCGGCTGTGAATCTGCACATTATAGAAAATGCGCTTCCAAATGCATTTACCATTGCTGTGCTTGCTGCGATCGAATCACTTCTTTCCTGCGTCGTCGCAGACGGAATGATCAACGGAAAGCACCGTTCCGACATGGAACTGGTTGCCCAGGGTGCCGGTAATATCGCCTCTGCTTTATTCGGAGGTATCCCTGCCACAGGAGCGATCGCAAGAACCGCTGCCAACATCAAAAATGGCGGACGCACACCGGTTGCCGGAATGGTGCACTCCATCACACTGGTCATCGTACTCGTCGTACTGATGCCATTCGCCGGAATGATCCCAATGCCGACCATCGCAGCAATCCTGTTTATCGTAGCATACAATATGTGCCAGTGGCGTACATTCGTACACTTAATCCGCACTGCACCGAAAAGTGATATCATCGTGTTATTTGCAACTTTCATTCTCACGATCCTGTTCGATCTTGTGGTTGCGATCGAGATCGGCATGGTGCTTGCATGTCTTCTCTTCATCAAGCGTATGAGTGAGGAAACGCATGTCGATGGCTGGACTTACGTGGACGATGATACACCGGATGTGGATGCACATCTGAAGAAGCTTCCACTGCAGATCCGTGTCTATGAGATCACCGGGCCATTGTTCTTTGGTGCTGCAGATGCGATCGAGCACATCGTTGTCAAAGACTTTACGACCTGCCTGGTTCTTCGTATGCGAAGTGTTCCGGCAATCGACAGTACCGCGATGAACGCATTATTTAACCTGACAAAAGTATGTGAAAATAAGGGAATTACGCTGGTATTCTCGCATGTGAATGAACAGCCGATGAAGGTTATGGAGAAGGCCGGATTCGTGGAGCTGGTTGGACGGGAGAATTTCTGTCCGAATATATCGGCGGCGCTTGCACATGCGGAGGAAATTTCTATTTAATGCATCATGGCGGCTGTCACCGACCGGAATAAAACTACAAGGTCCCAGCCTGTGCTGACTCCAACATGGGGAAATCCTAAAGCAAAAAAGTTGACCTAAAAACGAGCTCACAAAAAATCCAAACTCGACAT
>ERZ857745.459-NODE-459-length-62832-cov-37.579209_pt1 | contig 62832 bp, 64 predicted proteins | sample MGYA00519699_ERZ857745 | MGnify/ENA primary metagenome ERZ857745 (study PRJEB31778, sample SAMEA3449357) | human gut metagenome | biome: human gut; feature: human-associated habitat; material: faeces | place: United Kingdom | collected 2010/2012 ... | reverse complement strand
TGAGGGGAGAAGACCGAGATGAGAGGTGGAGCCTTCCTTAACGGTAAGGAAGGACGGGTAGGTTTTCGAAAGAACTCTTAAGGTTCAAGGAAGGACAGATAAGTTTTCGAAAACTTTGCTTTTCAAAAGCTTTTTCAAAGCATTTTCCCCTTCTTATACCACTCTACCATAACCTTAGCCTTTTCCTCCCAGGAAAGCTCCATTTGTCTTTCCTTACAATTCTCCGAAAGGAGCTTCAGTAAAGACCTGTCCTTTTCAAGCTCATTGAGCAATTTGGCGAAGTCACGAGCCGACTGAGAAGGAGAAGAAAGAGGAACCTTCCTACCAACCTTATCATTCACAGCATCACCCTGACCACAAGTATCAAAACAAACGACAGGGAGATTGTTGCCAATAGCCTCCAGCACGACATGAGGAGTACCCTCAGCAACACTGGTAAAGAGGAAAACAACCGACTTTTGCATGATGTCCTGTACCTCATCATGGCTAACAGCACCATGCCAGATACACTTATCAGCAATGCCATAACTCTCTGCTAATGACTGATAGGATTCAGCATCACCGCCGCCAACAATATGAAGGCGGAGCTTATCGTTTCCACTCTTAGCTACAGATTTTAAAGCCAAGCCCAACTGCTTGCGGAAATCCATTTTGCCAACCCAGAGCACATCAAAGGTATTTTTGCCAGATTTATCCATAATAGGATGATCCTGCACATAGCACCCCGTCTCATTGAGCAGAGGCGAATCAATACCCATATACTTCTTGAACGAGCGCTGCGAGTTAGATGAAGCAGAGAATACCACCGATGCCTGATGCGCAGCCTTTCTCACACGACCAGAACACCTCAGCTGGATACCAGTCAGGAAATTCTTCAGACGCATGAACAACTTGGTCTTCAGTCCGGCACCATCCAGATAAGCCACAGGAAACTTATCCTTGGCATCCACAGGCCCCCAAACAAACGGCACCCCATTCTCTTGTGATAGTTTCCACAGATACCCTGGTTCACGGAATCCAATCATGTTGAGCTGATGCAACACGTCCATCTTCTTCACCTTACAGATATCCTTTGCCAAGAGATACGTCTTCCACTGCCACTCCTTATAATATTTATAGAAGCGCCAGTCCCCCTGATTCCAGCACATCTTCCTGATTTCCTCCGATACCGGATTATAATAGAAGTGCATATTCTTTCCCTGTTCCAAGATAGGCACCACCTCCTCTATCTTATCCCGGAACTCCCCTTCGGTGATAATATACAACTCACAGAACTTGGCAAGATTGCTCACCCAGTTCCATGCCATTCCCGGCTCACTTCCCATACCAGGAGAGCAAGCGTAAGCATTGATTAATATTTTAAGCATAAACTTATCATTTTGGCAACAATCCACCTTCTTTCATTTGCAGAATGGTATCTTGTTTTAGTTTTGTAAAAGGCTCTTGATGTATCTTTGTTTCATCCGAGCTAAAATTTCCAGAAATAGAAGAAAGAACACACTCTTTTGTTGGAGGTATTCTAAAAGCAGCAGCCATAGCGTTTACCGCAGATTCATTCAGCTGATAACACCTATCATACAACTCAGAAACCTTGCTTTTATAAGCTGAGTACATGGTATGAATATGGAACATCTTGTCATGTTTCTTACATTCCTCCGTCACTGTCTTATTTTTAGATCTCAGTTGAATGTCCATACATTCGCCATTTTCTTTCATAGGCACTTGTGATATGATTGACATTAATCGAAAAGGATTCAATTCTTTGCGTTGTTCTACATTTACATACAGCCCGAAGTCACAAGATTTCTTTCCCTTATGTCCATTACATATTCCACAACTGGGCTGCAAGTTGTAAAAGCAAGTACCTAAGAAAGGGTATTTGCTTTGTGGCATAAAATGATCCATCTGATACATCACGTCACCTTCCACAGCAATAGTAGGATTCACATTGCAATACACACATGTTTTCAATCCCATCGTTTGGTGAATCGGTCCTAATATTAATCGTGCATTCTCATAACTAAGACATGCCAATATCCGCTCATAAAAAATGCCCTTATAAAAACCACCTTTAGCTTTTATCCGATAGTTTACTTCCTTGGTTAGCATGTTAGGCTCACGTCTCAACACCTTATTATATTTATAGACATAGGTCTGCCAGTTCTTAGGTTCCAATGTGAGCAAATCGGAATAGTCAGCTATCATCTGACCAATATAGTCCGTGATGGCATTCTTGTCCGTCCATGGATTATTGTCTGCAACAAACTTTGCCAATTCTTGCAACTTTACAGTAACATCAGGCAATTGCAAAATCACTTTAGACTTGTAATCATCAGCAAAGCGGCGAACAACACCATCAATCTCTATTTTTCGCATGTCGGTTCCTCCTATCTTCATATAGTTGTTGCAACTGCATCCTCAAGAATGGGTCGCCTATCATCTCCATCAACAAGCTAAACTGCTCCTCCCATTTCTCTGTGAAATATCCATTAGACAATAGCCTTGTAATGATGTCATTGATTTTTCGTCTGGCATACTCTCCTACAAAACCATTCTTTAAGAAGAAACTTTGATAAAGAATGTCACAGATGTTGGCAGCAAAAGGATTTTTAAATTTGCTTGTGTCTGGCACACATCCATCTTCCAAATAAAGGATATTACATTGCGGAATATCCGATAAGATAAAAGGAGAATGCGTTGCTATCATGATATTGAAAGAAGCTTTTCTATTCATATAAAGCCTTTTGATATACCCCAATAGTTCATTAACGAATTTGCGTTGATACTCAGGATGAAAGCAAATCTCCACCTCATCCAGCACAAGGTTTATTCTTCTGTACTTCACCCGATGAGACTCTTGAATGCTCAGCAAGTTGAGGATATGATAGATATAGGTGCTAAACATGTAAAGATATTGGCGTTCCCCAGAACTGAGGCGTTCTATGGAGATTGGATCATCGTTCTGGCGTTTTCCATCCACAACCCTATCCACTTCTATCTCTATCGTAAAGAAAGATGGCGGAAGATATTCCTGTACGTCTCTCATACTCCGCAGTTCTTTGTCAGGAGCTACCCTCTCTATATACCAGTCATAAGAAAAAAAGCTATTCAACAAATCTTTTGGCTTCAGATTTCCATTCAGTAGCGCATCTATGAAATGCAAAGTCTGTCGTATCTTGAGTGTGATGTGCGATTTGTCTTTCAAGATAGCGGTTACAAGTTTAATTATCTGTTCATGCAAAAGTCCATCAACGTGTCTTTGAAAACATGACAAGTCACCTATTTCTGAATATTCCTCATAAGCAGGATACTTGTAGGCTATGGAAAGAGTTTTGTATATCAGATACATACCTGCTGTACGATGTACCGTGTCATTGAAATCAAGTTGTCCTGCCAATTCATAAGTTTGTAATATCAATGTTCCAACATCATTACCCCAATTATTTCCTACTTTATAGTTTCTATATTTATCAGCTGCAACATGATTTTCTTTCATGAATTTTTCATCCAAAGAACTGCTGCTAAAACGATAGCTGATAGTATTCAACTTATATCCCTCCATAAAATCACGATTATGTATTTCTGCATAAATCATAATTTCAGAAAGGCGGTATATTGTTAACCGATGTTCCCTGTTCATGTCTATCACTCCATTGTCACGATAAGGATTCAGAACTATTGGAGTCATATATCCGTCATTCTTGTGGAACAAACTATTTATCCAGACATTTTCACCAAATTCATCTTTATCTTCTCCTATTTTCAACTGATGGCATTCCTCCAAGAAGTAATCTTTGGCATTAAAGGCTTGAAGACTATAGTTGGTAACGATAGTATAGAAAAGATTATTTTTGGCCCATTCCACAAAATTCTCCATCAATACATACTCCTCATAAACCTTATCTCCCTCAAATGCAGTAAGCACCACAGGTTCCTCGTCCATCAGATGAAACACCACCTTGTCGCCCAAGCAAGAGATTCTTGCCAACCTTTCATCTATCACATAGTATATTTCGGCAAATAGCCCATCCACATAATATAGGTTCTCGGAAGCCTTGCGTCGTTTTCCTCGGCTGAGCAAACAACTCAGATTGTTGATGATGCGATAAATGATTTCCAAGAGCGTTGACTTTCCGCTGCCATTTACGCCCACTATCGCCTGAACATTGATACGTTTGCCATAAAAGTCCGACATGGGATTATCACTATTCAATACAACACGCTCACCCTTAACCTGACACCTGTTATTGAGCAAATAAAATTCTTGCCTCAATCCCTTCTTCAGCAAAGGTTTACATTGGGGCAATATATGCACAACAGAGATGGCAAAGTCGTGAAAAGGACTTTTTAGCTCTATTATCTTTCTATTTCTTATCTTAGGAAAAACATTTTTCTGCATAATAAAAACAGTCATATTTCATTGTAAGTATCCGCTCAACGCCGTATTGCATATCTCAAAAAAATGTTGTACCTTTGCACGGCGGCATCATTTTTCTAATTTTGAGACAAAAATACGCAATTTAGCCTACAAAAACGACAAATTTAAAGTACGTACTTTATCTATTACAATACTAAATGCGAGGCTAATAAAAACAAACACCATGAAGGCCAAAGGCCAAATACGAATAGAGTAAATCACAGGCTGCAAGAAAGTCCAACAGAAATATCCATGAATAAGCCAGAGTGTTGTGGAATATTTACCGACATAGCTTATCGCCTTATACATCTGTGACAAGCTTGAAGCTAAAAGTAAAAGACCGAACAGGCATAATGGCACATGAATCAATTCTGTGACACTTATCAATGGTAGCTTTGCTCTACATGCAAAGGCTAAAACAACAGAAATGCCCCCCCACATCAGGTTAAAACCCAGATTTACTTTCTTGAATTTAGCCAAGATTTTCTGCATAATAGCATATTTCGCAAATAGCATACCTTCTACAAAAATAGGCATATCAATCAGGAACATCTTGACTTGTCTGGATAGGATTCCTCCTTCAGCATCAATCCATCCTACTTTACCCAAAAGCTTGGTAACAACTACCAAGAACAATAAAAAGCAAATATTCCATTTTACATTTCTCCTATTAATAATCCAGAAGAAGAAAGGAAAAAGCAATATAAGTTCTATATAGAGTGATATAAACCAAGCATTCGGACACCAGTCGCAACGAAGACTTGTAGCGGTCAGAATAAGAGATTCCCACGACCAGACAAACTTACCCATCCATAAGGCTAAAGCCACAAATGGAGTTATCACAATCCAGTAATGCTTCAATAGTTTGAAGCATCGCCTTACCTGTTTCTTGAAAGAATCAAAGACAGCAAATCCCTTGTTCATACTTCCAGCCATCAAACCATAGCCGGAAAGAAACAGAAAGATAGGAACACATATTTGAAAAGCACCAGCATAATCATTACCACACCAACTATACCGATATTCAGGCATGACGAAGTCACAACCAAAATGTAAAAACATCATAAAAAGGACCGCCCATCCTTTTAAATAAGTAGAATCTTGTTTTGTCATTTCTTTAAACAATTACAACTTCACCATTTTCTTCCAATCATATTCCCCATCCTTAAATGTCTGGGAGAACCAGTTAGAAGATACTTTCACGATGTATGCCATAGCAACTATCAAGACGAAGTTCATGAGAATATTTAACGGAAACAGGTGATTCCAAGAAGTGTTGAAAACAAAACCTTGGCAAACATAAATCTCTAAACATAAGGCAGAGACAGAATACACAATCCTATGTACCCACTTCTTTTCATACAATTTGATTAACCCTTCCTTGCAACAGAGACGATACATACTCAATGTAATACCCATCAAAGGAATCAAGGTCAATACCTGGAAAGGAGCTATCAATGCATTCTTCGTACCAGCCATTTGCAAACCATAAAAGAAAAGCAATGAAACAAACAGTAAACCTAAATTTCCTTTAGTAGAACTTACAACGTTTCCATTCTCTTTCATCCTTAAGCCACATACAGCACCAGCCAACATAAACAGGAAGTAATGACACCACTTGAAATAGGTAGCCCCATACATGAATATCGTAGAACTGTCTTCTGTAAAATACCAACCCAAGACTATCAGACAGGCTGCAGCAAAGACCCATTTGAGTTGATTCACAAAATAACGCTTGATGAAATAAAGGAAAACATAGTAAATCATGATGCAACTCACAAACCAGCCACCACCATGCAAAATCGTGAAATCCATGCCAAAACGAGTTTGAAACACAAAAGCCATGATAGCTGCCCACATCAGAACCGTAGGATAAATACGGTTGATGCGCCTTTTATACCAGTTAAAGAAATCTCCACCTCTTCCCAAGAACAAAGTAAAACCGCTGCAAAAGAAGAACAGCACGTCTCCGATGGCACCACCAGTAGAGAGCTTTACTAAAGAGTCTGGGTACAACATACCCATGTGAGAATTGGTAATCAGCAGGGCTGCAAAGAATTTCAAGATATCTATCGAAGGATTTCTCTGTCTCATCGTTTCTCCTCCTTTCCCTTTAGATACTCTAAATGCTTCTGCTTGTCAGCTTCTGCAGCAAACCTGTCTTTCATTTTCTTGGCAGGAACACCAGCCCAGATTTCACAAGGCGGAATATCCCTCGTAACGATAGAGCCAGCAGCCACAATACTACCTTTACCGATAGTGATACCAGAAATGATGATGGAAGAAGAACCTATCCAGACATCATCCTCTATGATAGTCACCCCATTATCACCCCGTTCACCATCCCATATAGTAACACCAGGAGTAGAAAAAGTATGATCATGACGGCCTACAAACTGCACATTTCCAGCAACCAACACATCATTGCCGAAATGAACATTGCTTGCCACATTACAGTTGTCTCCAAACTGCACATTGTTTCCTATCACCACATCCATGTTCTGTGCAAAGTGAGTACCCTTCATCACCCTCACAAAACCATGATATTTTACCCATGGATAGCGCAAATGAAAGATGTACCAGGTACGAACCAAATTGAATAAGTACCGCAAAACAAAATTCCATTTGCCCACTCCATTAGGCATATTATTATAATCTATCCGAATCACTCAACATTCAACATTTAACATTCAACATTTCCCAAATACTTTCTTGCAGGCCTCAAAGATCCTGTTTGCAGCCTTATCAGGCGTAAAGTCACTCTCGATTTCTACCGATTTCTTGCCCATAGCCTCCAAGTCTGCATGATGAAATTTCTCCAAAGTCTCTAAGATAGAACTTTCCTTCAAAGGATCGAAGTTATAACCATTCACACCATCCTTCACCAGTTCATAGTGACCGCCATTATAGATGCTGCTTGCGACAGGTTTACCGCAAGCCATAGCCTCAGGAATCACCAAGCACCAGTTATCCTCTAAGGTAGGCATGATAAAGACATCGCAAAGTGCATAGTAACGGTAGAGCAAATCATAGTTGATAGCGCCTAAGATATGAACAGAAGGCAAGCGGTCATAGAGTTCCTTCATGGTATCAAGCAGAATACCCTTACCTATCACGACAAGATTGTCATTCGGATAAGTTTCAATATGTTTACTCCAGGCATGAAGGAGTTCCTTAATACCCTTTCGCTCCACCATCTGACCAACGAAGAGATATGTCAAACCATCTTTAAGCCCCAACTCATTCCTCAGAGCCTGCTTGTCTTCCGCTGTAACCTTAGCCACAGCCCGAGAAAGACCAAAGCTGTCAGCACACATACACCCCTTCACCTTCGGAGTCTTCCGAAAATGCAACCCCTCATTGAGATATTCTTCCGTCAACGTACCATTAATCAGGAAATGATCCACAGGAGTACCTACGATACGACGATACCACGAGCGCCATTTTGGAGAATTACGCTCCACGTATGCGGTTCTTTCATAGAACATACAGAGTTTCTTGCGATGCAATACGGCATATCTGATACCAGCAGGAGCCCAACCACCAAAGCCCTCGGTTATCACAACATCAGGTTTGATGTCCTTGACAGCCTTATAGAGTCCTGGCTGGCGCTTGATAACCAAAGCACTATTGGCAAAATCGCTTTCCTCACTACCCATCGTAGTACGCTTCTCACCACTCATAATGACAGCATGGTCACCAAGTGTAGCCTTCAGTTTCTCACGTACCAGGTCAGAAGTATTTTCCTGCGAACAGATAATGTAGAAATTACCACCGCTCAACTTATTCAAATTTTCATATACCGGGATTCGGTAATTACCGAACCAAGGTGAAATCCAAAGAATTTTCATGATTATTTCTGTTTTTTATCATTGTCAATTACCATTTGATAATAGTCCACCATCTGCGGGATGATGACCTTCATATCAAAATTCTGCATGATTCTCTCATGCGCTTCCTTTCTCACTTTTGCTTTAGCTTCCAGAGGAAGCATACATACCTCCTTGATTTTATTGGCGAGCATCATCGGATCTCTTGGAGTCATCAGGAAACCACTCTTTCCATCCTCGATAATCTCACTCATACCACCAGAGTTACTACCGATAACAACAGCTCCAGAGAGCATCGCCTCAATGCAGACCATCGGCATATTCTCCCACCAAGATGGGAAACAAACCACATCCGCCTGGGCATAACGATTCATCACTTCCTCCCTTGGCAATTTGCCTACCAGATGAAACCACTTCTCTTTGCCATATTTAGCATTCAGTTCATCAGCATAAGCCCCAGTCTTGCCCACCAAGTCAAGTTGAACATCTCCTATTTCACCAGAGTCAGCTAAAATTTTGCAGGCATCAGCCAAGTCACCACACCCTTTCCAGTCGCAGACAGTTCCTACAAAAAGAATATGCTTTTTCCCATCCTTCTCAGCTGCAGAATGAAGAAAAGAGTTAGAAGACCATCGCTCAGACAAGATAGGATTATAAATAACCTTGATTTTATCAGATTGAATCTCCAAGAATTTCAGGCTCCATTCCTTCAGTGAAGTACTGCACGAAGTAATATACCGAGCCTCTTTCATCACCTTCAGTTCTTTACATCCCTGCCAGAAGTATTGCCAGTTGGCCTTAGACAATTTCTGGAGAGAGAAATGATAATGATCGAGCAGCATCGGAGTATGCAATCGGGTGATGACAGGAATACCGATATCATGGAGGAAATATCCCTCAGCACCATATTCAGGCACCTCAACGACATCAACATCCACGAAGCTTAAAATCATTTCTCTGATTCTCTTACGATAAGCATAGAACCTATAAAACATTCTAAACTTTTTCAGCAGCGAGTTCCCTTCCACCTGCGGAATCAGGAAATCACCCCCTGAAAGCCTAATCACTCTCACGCCCTCATCATCCTCATCCGAAGACGATCGGGTATCATCAGAAGCAGCTATCACCGTCACACGATGCCCAGCATCGTGCAACCCATGTGCCACTTCTTTAATATATGAAGCAATCCCCCCGCCCCGAAGAGACGGTGGATATTCTCGACAAACAAAACAAATATGCATAATTTTTCTTTTCAAAAACTAATATAGTTTTGCAATCCATTGCAGTCCTTTCATTTTGCTAAGTTTAAGCAATAACGCAGAAATGACAATGCACTACAATATAATAAATATTCATTGTAGTAAGTTTATTTATCACTTTGTACGCTATTTAAGGAAAAACTTATAGTTTTTATTTTAGAGAAGTCGATTCTTTTATCAATTTTCCAAAAATCATTTTTCCAATACTTATCCGTTTCAAGATACTTCGTTTTCTTGAAGAACAAGAAATGAAGATAAGGAAGTTCTCGACCATCTGGTGCAATGATTTTTCCTGTTTTGTTATCGTAAGTCCAGACATCACCATCCTTTGGTATAGGTGTGGTAAACATCTCCTTAGTAAATTTACGATTCCACTTATTACTATAAAGTCTATAGGTCATTTCTACCCATTTCCCATAGGACATAAATGGCTTAAACAAACTTTTATATATTGCAGTGTAAATTCTTTTTTCAGGCAAAACCAATCTCACCCAATCACTCTCATCAAACCCAACATGCTCGTTTAAAAGTAGATGTTCCTTCCATTGAGGACATTTAAACCCAAGCGTTCGATATTTTTCATTATTACGAAATATAGCAAAATGCCCGGCTATACGTTCAGACATGGTAGTGATAACATCATACGAACTGAGCATATTGTCGCTTGTCAACACCTCAAGATTTCCATATACCAAATCATTGTCGCCATATCCCCAGAAATCATATTGTTTCAATATATCTTCATGAATAAACCCATAAAAAGGTTTTAAATCACATAGTTTATAAGCATGCTGTGGATGAAAGGCTAAGCCTAATCGATTACTAACGTTATTACAATAATCCTCAAACGATATCTTATGGCAAATAATATTAGAATATTTACTTGCCAAATAAATAATCTCATCACAATCAGTGAAATATACAAAATCTATATTGCTCTGTTTAGAACAAGTATAGAAGTTTAGGTTTAACCATATGGGGGGGTAAGCCGTAAAATAAGGAATAATCAAAGCTATTTTATTCATATTATTCTTTCGTATTAAAAACCTTTTGCTATTAATCCAACAGGAGGATAAACTAATATTTGCCATTCAGATGCATAAGACCAAACTATAAAGCTAAACTTCCCATAGAACCATACAACCATAACTAACGAAATTATCTTCAGCCATTGATTCCTTTTAGATACATTTGAAGAAATGAAAGGATAAACAAATGGCATGAATGCCAATAACATCATAAAATAACGAATCTGTGCTAAAGGTTTGCTATACATAGATGCCACCGACAAAAGCAACAACAAAGTAATATTTAAGATAAAAGCTTGTGCTTTATCTATAAAAATATGCCTTTTCAGCCACAATTGTCTAAATACAACAATAAACATAGGCAAAGCTATCACAAGAACCTGCGACATAACTAATTCGCTGGCCAAGTCAGCCTGTCCTTCTGACTCTGCAAAACGTTTCATACCATATCCTGCTACAACAGAATTATTTGATGCTACATTTTCTGCCATTCTTGGACCATAAAGAATAAAAGAAAACAACATCATTGCGAGGAAAAGCATCCATTTCTTAGTCAATCGACCTCTTAAAGGTTTAAGTAACAAGAATGGTAAAAATAATCCAGTAGAGGCATGGGTCAATATAGAACACAAAGCTATTCCCCATAATTTGATTGTCATTTTACCCTTTTCTGCATAAGAACCAAGGACATACATCATGATTGCTTGTGCAAAAAACTGCTTTTGTATTTGCAAAGTATATTGGAAGAACAGGTAGAAAAAAGACAAAGTCAAAACTCCACAAACTATCGGATATTTCGGCATTTGTGCTTTACGGAATACCTTATAAAGTCCCAAATATATCATAAGATATTCTACAAATGTATATAAAGCCGCAAATAATGGATAATAACCAAAGGTTAGATAATAACCCAAATAGTTATAGACACCATTCATAAATTCTCCTGAAATATTAACCTTTCCAGAATCAACAAAATAATCGGCACCATATATATAAATCAATGATTTTATAAAGCCAACTAATGGGACGTTCATATATGCCACATAATAATTTACCTGGTCTCCACTCGGCTGTTTTGTCGCATTAATTGAACCAAGATAAATGGCAATGCATGCCATCAGCAACAAATAATCACTATACTTAGGATGACTCTTTTTCCATACCACATACAGTATGAATGGCAATCCTATGATAGGTGGAAGAACCAAGAACAGACAAAAATATCCGAGTAAATATCCCCAATTAATTATTTCTTTATTATAACTTAAAGATTTATCCATTTTCTCTATTTATAAATGTAATACATGAATGCAAAACGAACTCTCTCTATATAATGATAAATTGCTGTCATCTTTTTTTTGATGGTAGATGAAGTATTCTCATCTAATTTACTTGCTATCATTTTCAATAAATTTATATGCAGCTCTGACTTTGGAAATTCCAACAAATGTCTTTTAATTAACATCATATCCTCAGTATAGTCTTTGTTGACTACAGATACAGTACCCTCATATTTGCGATAGCCATAAACACAAGCATCCTTATATACATTTCTATCAGAATAGAGAAGATAATCGACTACAAAAGCAGCATCTTCCATAAGTCTGCAATGTGGTATAAACTGAATATGATTCTTTTCTATAATCTCTTTGCGGAAAAGACAAGTCCAGAGAAAATACTCTTTCAACAGAATCTTTTTGAAGAATTTCTCTGAATCCATCACCTTACCATCATAGCGTCGGCGAATCACCTGTTTCTTATTGATAAACACTTGTTTTCCTTGTTCATCAATAGGCAAGAAATCTGACTTAACGAATGTAGCTTTGCTACTTTCCATTGCCTTTACTAAAATCATCAAGCCCTCGGGCATCACGATATCATCCGAATCAACGAAATAGATATAATCTCCATGAGCATGTTTTAAAGCTATATTACGAGCTATAGAAACTCCTTCATTTTTCTTAGAGATGATATGTATTCTGTTATCTCTTTTTTCATAAGACTTCAGTATTTCCATACTTCCATCTTTACTTCCATCATCTACCGCTATCATTTCCCAGTCCTGATAAGTCTGCCTCAAAATACTATCCAAGCACTGAGGCAGGAATCTTTCTGCATTGAATACCGGTAAAATGATGGATACCATCTTGTTTTGCATTACTAAAAATCTTTTACTAAACCAAATCTACGTAAAATACTACGATAGAAATCTATTGTAGGTAAGCAATAACCAAAAGGTAATGCCACTTTCAATTTTCTATTCCATTCACGTAAACTCATTAACCTATTGCGTGTTTCATTTATATAGCTTAAAGGGGTATTTTGATGCCCCAAGGTATTAAAAAGATTCAGCCAATCCTCAGCTACCTTTTCAAAAGCGAAATGTCGTTCCATAAAAAGATAGAAACCTTCAATATCATTCTCTTCGGCATTTAGCTGGTCTATAATACAATGAGCCAACTCATCTGTATTCTTATATAGGATTCCAGTCTTGTTATAGACCGTATTTCTAAAGCCTCCAAAATCAATAGTGGTGACCACACAACCCATAGCCTGCATTTCTAAGGCTGTAATACAGAAGGTTTCACTTACACCAGACGGATTTGGAACACCAACCTTAGTATGTTTCAACACATCATTTTTCTCTTCTCCAAGGACTCCCCAAAACTTTACAGAGGACAACATTTGTCCATTCTCATCCGTCAGATAAGGCATGAATTGATTTTCATAATTTTCTTCAGCAATGCCATATCTACCTAACTTAGCATTTCGGTCATACAGTTTACCGGATCCTATTACATTCAGTTTTGCATCAGGAACAGCCTTTAATACTTCGGGCCATGCCTTTGCCAACAAATGAAAACCTTTGTAATCAACAATACTTCCTATATAGGTAACTTCATGTGGACGTTCAGAAATGGGCGGTAATCCTGCTTTAAGAGTCTTCATATACTTTACTGGCATACCATTAAATATATAAGAAGACTTTAAGAAAGCTTTATGATCCCGATACATATTCAGCTGCTCTCGGCTCACGCAGATGATTCGTTCAACCTTAACATCTTTAGCTAAAGTAGTCAACTGTTTTCTTGGAATAAAGTTATGTGCCCAAATTAACAACTTCGTTGAAGTACCAGATATGGCATTACGAGCTTCCTCATACCATGAAGGCTCATACTTCAAGAGCAAATAATCCGGTTTTGTCTGATTTACCAAATCTCTAATATCTGCTATTTTAACTACATTTAAATCTGATGAAATCAAATCTATTTCATTAGCCCCTACAACAATTTCTACATGCTGAGGATGCAGCTTCTGAATATAATGAGCGGTAGCTTGGATGATATATTCTGTACCACCAATACCAGGATTACCATGTTCCAAATCGCAGCAATCAATATTTTTTAAGCCCTTATTGGGCAGATAAAATGCAACTTTCATTTTATATAACTGTAAATATGCTTTCTAATAATGAACCAAGGAGTTCTTAGAAAATATTCAGGAGCTGTTCGTAAGAAAAGACACCAACTTATTTTACGCAAATCACAAAAATGCCCCCATGTCTCGCTATGATAGTTTTTTAATTTACCATTCCCACATTTCCTCAAAAAAGCATTTACATGATAACCACATTTCAACCTTGAAAGTAAAAGTTTACCTTCAAAGCTATAAAATAAAGAACCCTTTCGAATTGTCCGTATATAAACTTTTTTTCTATATACATCGAATAACTCTGCATAATGTCCAACCTTAACATTAAAAAGGCTATCATTGGCAGCAGGAATTTCCTCAAACCAAATATCATATTGTTTTATCAATGATATTTGTGTCATTTTTGTCCAAGGAGCATAAGCTTTATAGCGAAGACAATCCATATTATGAAGTTTCTCGCCTTCATGAACAAGATTTTCTACAAATTTATCTTTGTCTATAGGTTGTAATGATTCTGTATCTACTGTATCATTATAAAAATAAACAGTTTGAAAATCAGAATCTTTATACTTATCCAAAAATTCATTTAAGTTTGCGGAATAAAAATCATCCGCATCAGCAAAAAGTACCCATTTACAGTCTACTTCCCTCAAGGCTACATTTCTAGCATATCCAGCCCCCTTACCCTCTTTAGTAAATATTACCTTACAATCAGATCTGTCAAGACCAGGGAAATGAGAAAAGTCAACTATATTTGAATCACTATTATCATCCACAATTATAATTTGCAAGTCCTCTCTTTGCGGAATGCTATCCAAACAACGCTGAAGCAAATTAGGTATATTTTTATGTGGAATTATTATCGTAAAATTATATTTCATTTTTCTTCTATTTTTTCTATGAAATTAACACCATATGACCAACTAATTAAGGTGAATATCATTATCAGCAAACAAACATTTTCCAGATTATATTCGGTTACAATATAGCGAATAAACAAAATATAAGGAACAAACTGCCAATAATATATATTACCAGAATGATTCTTTCCTAGTTTTTCTAAGAAACTACCTTTTCCATAAGTTCTATATTTCAAACAATAAAGAAAGAAAATAGGAGTAGCGAGGAAGGTACTCATCATAATGCCACCAGAAAAATGATTTGTCATACTTAATGCCCAATGTTCCATATAAAGGGATATTATAGCTATAATAATACTATATTTATAAGTTTGCCCCTAGATTCGACAAATTTCTCAATAATCTTCTCGTATTTTCTAAATGAATACCCTAAGAACATCATAGACAGACTCACTGATAATGAGGGTATATAAAAATCCTGCGTAAAACATTTCTTGAAATCAAATACAAATGAATACTGACGCTCCGATAAACCTACCAATAGAATGATTAATGAAAGTACCATTAGATAGGTATCTCCTTTTTTCAAATTTGAAGCCAATAGGAACAAAAGCAGTATCCAGATATAACTATTAAGAAACCATAAATGCCCAGCTATCACATCACCATACACAATAAGTCTAAAGATATCTTGAAAGCTATGAAATGGCATTCTCCTTTCTACGAAAAAGTCCAATAGGAAATATATGATATTAAAGAATATAGCTATCTTCAATATTTTTTTCATACTTTTCTTGATTCTATATTTTCTATCATCCACAGATTTACTATAAATGAAAAATCCAGAAATTACATAAAATATAGGTACTGCGCAATAGTATATAGGAGCAAAATGTTGTTTTCTCCAAAACTCAAAATGAACCATCAGTACTGCTAAAGCAGCAAATGCTTTTAGTACATATAAAGAATTATACTCTCTTTTCTCCATAATTAAAACAATGAATCTTTGAAAGCATAGGAGTTATAAACCATATTCTAATTTGATCTACTACTACTATTGCAATAAAGATTAATAATGAACCTAAAAGATATCTGACAAAGTTATATTCATTTGGAAATAAAGCCTCAAAAAACACCTGTCCAAAAATACTTTCTGATAATAGATAGACGGCAAGGCATGATGCAGCAACTTTATTCACTATCTTCGAATAAAATGTAATTTTCAGAGAAGATACGAATAAGGCTGCAGCTAATAATGTAGATATTGGACTAACATAGGAATTCACATAATTGAGAATGCTAAACTTAGATAATTGGAAAGCCATTGCTATTACGCCAAACCTTATTACGATGCATGCCAACAAAAGTAACAGCGAATATTTCTCTAAAAAATCACCTGCATAAAGCCTTAGCCATCGCGCTGACATATACATAGAAAGCATTAAGAATAGGCCTCCGACATTAGCAGACTGCACTACGAGATCTCCAAAGGAAATAAAGTAAAATATTAAAGTGACCATCAAAGAATATATCTTGGAGCATTTTTCAAAAATATAATTGATTCCCGGTGATAGTATATATAAGCATATATAAGCCGCCATAAACCACCAGTGATTAATAAAGAATATGATGTTTTTAAATTCAAAGCCATGATATAAAAGAGCATATAACGATGTAGATAAAATAGCATAAAACATACACTCTACAATCATATCTGCAATGCGGTTCTTGCGAAACTTGATACCATACCATCCTGATATAAATACAAAGATGGGCACACCTAATTTTCCTAAAGAATGAGTTAAAAGCTCATACAAGAAATTTGGATCTTCTGGACGCGGAGCATCTATTACATAAAAATTATATTTTCTGGCATGATAATGATACAACACTATCAATATCATGCTGATAATACGCAATAATTCAATACTGCTATTTCTTTTTTGCTTCATATTTTTGTTTTTCTTTTAGTAACTGCCTTCCAAGTTCATAAAGTGTTTCTTGGGTATAGTATGGCATACGTCCTTGATTACTGGTAAATGTCATTTCGCCAAAATAAATTTGACCATCTACATCATAGAAATCAACTCTTACTTGAGGAATATCTTCAGAGAGAAGTTTGGCATACTCTATCATTTTATCAAGATTCTTTGGCTTCGGCAAAACAATATCATGTCTATAAGATTCCGACATTTTCTCAGGATGACGTTCCCAATCCAAGGTATAATAGTCATAATGAACCTGGTGATGAACATTATCCCTATCACAACACACAAAGAACGCATACGGCTTTCCATAAAAACACCAGAGTTTATAATCTATTAAACCATGCTCATTGTCTGTTTTCAATAACTTTTCTGCAATGATACAAGGCGGCATCTTAAGGTAATGTATCTCTCCGCTATCAAATCCAAACCGAACAGATAGCGCCTTCTGCATCTTGTTTCTTACATTTTCCGTATCTACCGCATTTTTATCTTTTACAACAACAGCATCGTAACTACCATTATTGGGTTTTATTACGAACTCATTAGGGAGTTTATCGAAATCTATATCTTTTGCAGTGTCCCACTTTCCCAATAAAGGTACCAAAATATGCCCCCCCACTTTAGACTTTACATATTCACGTACAGCAAATTTATCTGCACATTTTACCCATAAATCTGTATTTGTGCAATAGGCAAAATAATTAATCCACTCATTTAAGTCTTTTGGATTGTTCCAATTTATATAACGACCAAACGCATCATGAAAACGAATATCAGCAAAACGTTTCCAATTACCCGTCTTCTTTAAATAAGAAATATATAAATCCTTGAAATACCAATATATTTTTAAAAAAATTATCTTTCTCATAATAATTATGTATTTAGTAATGAATTTGCTTCTGCTATGAAATTATAATATTTATCACTATGTGCCCATTCGTAAAGAACGAAATCTTTCCCGGCATATTCTTTCATCAATATTACATTATTACATTTTGGATAAGCTTTTGCCGTGAAACATACCTTATTAGCAAACGGCATTCTATCAAATTCTTCGATCAACTCTGCAGTGCAGCCATAAGCCGTATCTGAGAATTTCACAATCATATTATCCCAATTTATTCGTTTTAATCTACGATTCCATTTTTCAAGGATTTCTTCCTGTAAATGGTAATGCATAAATACAATTTCAATACCTGTATCACCTAAAACTCCCAATATGTATTTAGGAGAAACTATGCCTTTATATTTTGATTGCTCATAGGTAATGAAATGAAGCGGTTGGGATAAATTATACTTCAAATTACGGAGTAAAGCTATATATTCTGGAGCATACATATATAAACCTATAAAAGGAGTATTATACTTTATCCTACAAGACTGATACATAAAGCCTCCCCAACAGTTATTACTGATGATGGTAACCTGCTTGTTGCGTATAGCCAGATGACGCAGGATTTCTTTACTTGCATAATAAGAAGAACGTGCCCCCCCAACTAAAGAGCATCTGATACTCATCAAAAATAATCTAAACTTAATCTTTGTTCTAACCGATGCTCCTTTCAGATATTTCCAATTGAAATTCTTTTTAAACTTAAGCAAACTGTCTTTCAACAGTTTATATGCTATTGCTTGATCCTTCGTGTCTAATTGCGTGATACGATTTTTTTTCATATCCCGACAAGTTACATAGTAATCGTTGTAGATATTCAATATAATCTCTTTATCCAAATGCTCATATTCAGCAAGCCAAAGTAACTTTTCATTGGTCACTAAATAATCCATCATTTTTAATGACGGCTTTCTCGTGATAGAGTTCGAATCAATACGATATTGATAGCAAGCGGAACACAATGCAACCTTGTTGCTCTTTAAATACAATAAGCGTGTAATATACTCATCAGAATTAAACTTGCTGTATGATGCCTGTTGTACTGTATAGTATTTCTTTGCCAATGAAGTTCTTATCATCTGCCATCCATGAAGTTGCCAAGGAATAGTCATGGCAAAAGCCTTCTTTCCATCCTCTATAATCATGTCGGAAGAAAAATGATGCTGTACAAACTTATTGGGCAGTTTTTGGGTGTTTCCATATCCAAACTCTACATCAGGTACAATACTATCAGCATCAGTTTCTTCCGCTCTTGCCAGCATCTTCTCCACATAATCAGGAGCATACGCATCATCACTATCCAGAATTGATACATATTCTGTATCAGCAATTTCTATAGCACGGGCTCGAGCCACCGCTGGTCCTGCATTCTCCTGACAGATTAATTTGATACGTGGATCTTTCTTGCAATAATCCTCAACAATAGCTTTTGAAGAATCCGTTGAACCATCATCAATACAAATCAAATTCCATTGATTGCTTGTCTGAGCCAATAGAGAGCCTATCGAATCATGCAGAAATCGCTCTGCATTGAATATTGGCATTAAAACTGTTACCTTCATGTCGAATTATTTTACAAACAAATTTTCTTGTTTTTATGAAACCTTAAAAAAGAACTTTAATCTTCCCATACATATTTTTCCAAGTATCATTGAAATCCAAATTGATGGCAAAACCAAAAAAATTCCTACCCAATAGCAATTACGCAGGTATTCTCCCGTAAATTCTATATTCCATAAATTTGCAATTCTTGCAAGAAGAGGTATTGCTATAAAGTAGAGATGGAAAAGAACATAAAAATGAAATCCTAAGATAAATAATGACTTGTTGCCCATTTTACAGATCAAATCTTTAATACCACAATTAATATGGCTCAACAGATTACTAAATCTGATACACAAAAAGATACCTAATAAGGAACCAATAAAAAATGGAACCGGGTGATAGAAATCTAAAGTCGAAACATTAGGTCTAATCGCAAATGGTAAACAACAAACAATAAATCCAATTAATGCCATTGCTATAAATAGTCTTTTAGCATGCACTATAGTCTTGTAAAATGTGGTATTTAAACATTGCACATTCCTTGATAAATATCCAAGAACATAGTAAAACTGCATTAGCAGAACTTGCGCTCCCCACATAGGAAGGTCTATTTGATTATAACAAAGTAATATACCTATGCCCCCCCCAGAATAGTGAGCCTACCAACATTCTTTTTGTTTCAGACACCCAAGTAAACAAAGAAGAAATCCTGCTCAACAGATAGCATCCAAAAAGGCAAATTAGGAACCAAAGCGGTGAAGCAGCTCCATTAAAAAGAGCAAATACAGATTTAATATTTACAGTATGATAAAACAAAAAATCTCGCAACACGTTGGAAGTATTTCCACAAAAAGCAAAAAAGAAATATGGAATAATTAAAGTCCTGATTTTCTTATATAATCCCATTTTTCTGTCTTCATTGAGATGAAAAAACATTCCGGACAAAAAGAAAAACAACGGCATATGAAACATATAAATAGGAGTAGCAAGCCACATGGGTATTGGTACATGACCTAAAACAACTAAAAAGATTCCGATCCCCTTTGCTATATCGATTGTAATATCTCTCTGACTCATTTTACCTTTACTATTATTTTATTGATTATAAGACAGACATAACCTATTATATCAAATCTCCAGGCAACGAATCTCAATGCCTGTTTACGGAAAAATGGTAGTCCAGGCAATAATTCCAAATGCTTATCAACTTCGGGAAACAAAGCTCTGTATTTTTTGAAATCACGATATCGAGAATCAAAGACAAAAATGTCCTTACAATAGAACATACAATTTATCAATGATGGATAAAGTGCTTCATATATCCCAACTCGCTTTAGTTCTACAATAAGACAAGTCAACATACTTGCATAATCAGTCTTGAATTTTAGAGTGCTGAATTTGTTAATTGCAGAATTCTCATTAGACATATTATAATGATACAAAACATTGTTCACATAAGAGAATCTGGATGAATGACATATAAACTTACTAACGAACAATATATCTTCGGCTGTTTTCAAAGAAGCCTCAAAACAAATATTATTATCTTTGATTATTGAAGCCCTAAACAATTTATTCCAAAGAACAGCAGATAATTTTGAATCCAAAATACCTCTTAGCAATCCCTCTCGAGTCATGTCAGACAAATCGCAAGGATGATCTGTATCAGAATTTAATCGATTTTCCACATAATCACACCAAACTAAGTCTGCATTGGTTTTGTCAGCAGCATTATATAACTTTTCAAGATAATCTTTTTCTATGTAGTCATCAGGATCAATAAATGCAACATAGTCAGTACTAACCATATCCAAGGCTTTTTGCCTGGTCTTGCTTACTCCTTGATTTTTCTGATGAACTACTATAAACCGCTTATCTTTCTCAGCATAATCCTCACAAATCTCACCTGATTGGTCCTTACTGCCATCGTCTATTAGAAACACCACATAGTCTTGCATTGACTGTGATAGAATACTATCTAAACAACGGCAAAGGTATTTTTCAACATTATAGACAGGTACTATAATGCTAATTTTCTCATTAAACATTAAGAATCTTCTTATTATTACTTCTTCATCTGTATAGAACCATGTATTTTATTTCACGGTTACTATTATTTTCTTTCTAAGTATTTCTTTTTCATCCAATATTTTATTATAAATAATTTCTTTTTCTTACCTTGAATGAAGTTGTTAGCTTTCAAAAATGAGAGCAAATTTAATAATTCGCAAAACGAAAGAACTTGAAAATAATGAAATATGCTATTATATGTTTTTTGTATAAAATCATTCGTAGCATAAGTTAGCATTTTATTCTGCCAATACGAACCATCTGAAGAAATTGCAGCAAAGAAATTCCTATAATATAAACACATTTTTTTTCTTGCCTCCAACTTTTGTCGCAACGTACTATCATTTTCCATAGTACTGATATTTATTCCAGACCATCTAAAAGAAAATTCAATTCTTTCAGTAATAGCGACACCATTTATGCTTGCTTCATTAGTGGTAATTTCATCACTACCCCATGCCAATGGTAATTCATAAAAACCATTTTTGAATAAGGCCTTCTTACGAAAAACATAGTTCCCTATACATGGGATTTGGACTACGCTACAAGAATTAAACAAGAACTCTATTTGAGATTCGTACTCTTTTCTTACAGAATCTTCTTCTAAGATCTGCTTACCATCAAAGCGTTTTACTCTTGCCCTTATCAAATCAACCTCAGGATACTTCTTTGCCAACTTATCCACCTCTTCCAAGAAAGTTGGTTCATAGACATCATCATCACTGGCAAGAATCAGATACTCCGTATCACACATATCCACCAGAAGATTCCAATGCGATACGAGGCTCTTGCTTCCCATATTCACCTCATTACGACGATATGAGAATCGAGCATCATCACCACACACCTTATTATATATAGACTTTAAATCGTGCGGTGAGCAATCATCTGATACCAACACCTTGAAATCTGAATAAGTCTGTGATTTTATACTTCTCAGTGCTACCTCTAAAAAGTCTGGCTTAAAGGCAGGAAGAAGAAATGTGTATTTTGTACTCATAGTATTTATATTCTTTTTATCTTTCCAAATCTTTCTTCTAATACAGGAATGAAAGCTTTGACATTAGCTTCGTTTCTATCCTTATAATCCAAGGATTTTATTAGCTTTTCTTTTGTTTTTTCTGCATATTCTAATTGCTCAGGCGTATCACCATAAGCTCTTCCATAATGAGTTTCACCTTTACTCAGATAGTCCTTTTCGGTTTTGCCAGGTTCCATCACAACTACCGACTTACATCCGCAGATTGCAGCTATCGCTGTATAAAACGTCTGAGTATCATAGCTGTAACAATATTCATGCTCATTGAACATCTTGACCAATTCTTCCTGAGTCATATCATCATCATATACAGGTCCATCAAAGTGCTCTGGCAAGTCCTTTCTGCTCTTACCCTTACGCAAAATATAGCATTTACCAGAACGAGGTCCAAAATTATATTGGTGATAAAGTTGATTATCAAAATAGTTTATATGCATTTCAAGCCCCAAAGGATTTAAGTTGACATTATTGAAAAACTGTCTATAGCAAAAGAATAAATCGCTTTTATCATAAGCACCAGGCATATTCTCAAACTTATAATGATACAACAACCATCTAACAACATGTTTTGCATGAAGAGGATTTCCATATAAATACTCTGGATAAATGACTATTGTATTGTCTCGCCTAAAGAAAGGATTACGCTGAATTTTTACACCCGGCATCATCGTGAGAGGCGTCTTACGCAATTGAAAAGAACTCCATAAGGGGATTTTCTTGCAAATCTTATGAATATAATAAGATATCCAGGCCTTGGTCAAGTGTTTTATCACATATTCAGAACATCCCCTCTTTTCTTCCGGACCAGACTGGAAAGCATAAGTAAACAGGACACGAGCATCATAGCCCAAATCTCGAAAAGTCTTACACAAAGCTGAAAGCACCAATGGACCACCAAAATAGTCATTTACACTATATATGATTATTTTCTTTGCCATATTCTTTATTTCTTTTTACTCATTAAATATTTTACCTCTTTCAATTCTGAAAACTTAAACATATAGGAGCAAGCCAAATAGAAAACTCCGCCGACAATACCGCCCACAATGATCTGTATCCAGGAATTGGAGATAAGCTGCAAAATGCCCCATACTACGCCAAACATGGTAAAAGAAAGCAATAAGATATGGGCTAAGTCTTTCATCTGTCTTACATATCCTACATGAATGATTTTACCAGTATAATAGGTATTGATGAAAAGTGAAACCATAGAGCCTGCCACTCCACCCCAACAGAATGCTACCAATCCGAAAGGCAGTGTACAGATAAGAAGCAATAATCCTACACTTCTCTTGATGACCTCTAATCTGAAGAACAAATCACTTCTACCCTTTACTTCCAGAAGATTCAAGTTGATGGCATGAATAGGATACCACATCATACTGAGACACATAATCTGAAGCAACACTATACATGCCTCCCATTTTGCTGTAATCAAAGCCAAAACCAAAGGACGAGCCAAAGCTGCAAGCATCATCATCAAAGGAAAAACAATAAATGCAGATACGCGCAGCATCTTACGATATGCTCTCGCCAATCGTTCTTCATCATCCTGTATCTGGCTCAACACCGGGAAGGTTACTCCCTGCAAGGTACCTGTTACATTCTGGGATGGCATTTTAGCATAGCCCTGTGCTCGATTATAGATACCCAACTGGGTGGGGCTGAAATATTTACCGATAATAACTGGAGCAATATTCTCATAAATAGTACTTATGAGGAAAGATCCCATCATCTTGTTGCCATACCCCCAAAGATAACGAAAGGATTCTTTCGACCATCCTGTCTTAGGAAACCATCTTACGGCCCAGAACGTGATAACCTGTCCTACAATACCTGAAATGAATCCCGATATGACCAAAGCCCATACACCATATCCCGTATAGGCCATTACTATACCTATCACACCCGACACGATGCGGCAAATGACAGAAATCTTTGTTGGCGTTTTGAAGTCCAATTTTCTTTGCAGGATAACCCCTTGTCCTGTTCCTAAAGGGGAATACAAAAAGCTCAATGCCGTCACCCTCATCAATGGAACTAACACTGGCGCATTGTAGAAATCAGCAATCCAAGGAGAGGCTAAAAAAAGAAGAATATAACAAACTATCCCCACACCCATGCTGTAATAAAAGGCGGTGGATAAATCTTCTTCCTTCAAATCTGGCTTGCGGACTAATGCCGTACCAAAACCTCCACTGACGAATATTCCAGAAATTGCCATAAACACTGCTGGCAATGCCGTCAAACCGTAATCCTCAGGCGACAGCATACGAGCCATGAAAATTCCTACTATAAACTGAATTCCATAATTAGAAAATTGCTCTGCAAATTTCCAATATAATCCTTTCTTTGTTTGATATTTTAAATTATCCTGTGACATCAATTTTTTTATTTCAAATAACAATCAATAATTTTAAAAGTCCATTTTTCTATGATATGTATTCTTACGTAATCTATCAATATACAGATGAAGAATATCGCCAAAACTGCTAATATGGCATATAAACAAGTATCAGTACGATAAAATGAACCAGAGCAATCTACAATATCCTTCCAAAGCCACTGCCTCATTGTATCACTATTGGCATGAATCAATAGAACCCCAAATGTACTGGCTGCTATTGTATTTATCCATTTGTGATATTTCATCTTCAAGTCTTTGAAAAACATAAACAATGGAATGGAAGTAGATACAGCTAAGAACACATTAGCATCACATACTGAGCTGAAAGCCCAAATGTGCTTATTAAAATGAAAATCTATATAAACCGTTGCCAATACGCTTATGACAGATATTGTCATCAATAATAGAGATATGCCCCCCCAGATTGCCGTAGAAGCACGAGGAATGAGTCCATAAAAGCGAATGTAAGAGGCGATAAAGAACAATACACTATACCATGAAACATGATTCATCGTTACCTCAAATCCTGGTAGTGTGCTACACATTGTATATATTGCCATACATAATAATACCAGCAACCCATGCTGCTTCTTATCTAAATGTGATACCAAAACTGTCAGAAATGGAATACAGAGATAGAACCACATAAAGCAACCAGTAAAATTGCCTGCAATTTGCCTCATTGGAACCAAAGCATAGCAGAATTCCTTGATGGAAAATCCGTGGTAGCCGGATAAGACAAAGATGAAGAATATGACTATGTTGTAAAACTCCACTTCAAGGAATAACTTGAGGAACTTCCTGATGGTAATCTTTGATTTGCACATGAAATAACCTGTAATCAGTACAAAACAATTGATACCAATCTTTCCCCACATTCCAAAGATGTAGTAAAATATACTCCTACTGCTTAATGGCTCTTTCACCATTTCATCCATCAGACCAGAATTGACTACATAGTGATGAGCTACTATGAGCAGCATCACGATGATACGGTATAACTCCAAATTCGAATTGCGTTGTTTAACTTGCGGTTGCATAAGTGAAATTTAGTTTATAATATATGAAATGCATCTACTGCAGTAACGTGATGGTGCTGAGATAACAGGGTTGCTATATTCAGACCTACGTAGCCTATTCCGGCTACAGCTACTTTTATATCTTTAAAATCATTCATAATGAATTAATTTATGTATTTATTTCATTAGTGTCTCGTTTAAACGGGACAATAATGAAATCAGAATTAAAAAAATCTACCATAAATACTATTTTAAATCTATATAACAAAATATAACACTCATATACAACGACACAACCATTATAAAAAGTATTGGGAAACAAATAAGCGTAAGCATCCAACCCCTATGACGTAAGTATTCTTTTTTGCCTTCAAACCTATTTAATAGTCTTTTATCTTTCAACTCGTTATTTAGACTCTATTTTTCGTAGAAAGCAAGATTATTGCTCCACAAAATACTTTATCTCTATCTTCTCTGAAAAAGCAATAGGAGCAGGAATGGTTTTACCCATAAAGCTTTCTAAATGAGCATTGATAAAATCATAACCTGTTTTGCAAGAGAATGCGATTCCGGCTGAAAAACGAGGATTGATATCTATCAGATAATAGCCTTTCTCATTGTTGATAAACTCCATATTAACAACTCCCTGGATATTCAGTTTCTTTCCGATATAATTAACCAATTCTTCCAACTTTTCATCATGAAAGACCTTGACAGTTGTACCTGCACCGTTCTTTGTTCTCAACAACTCCTCTCGTGGTACACAGAAACTATCTCCTGTAGCTGCATCTCTAACAAAATCAACGGTACATACGCTACCACTTATCTTCTCTTGGAAAATATAGTTGGAAATATCTTTTATATCTTTGAGCTGGTTGGCACTTTCCAAATAGCAAAGACCTTCGCTACTTCTTCCACCCTTAGGTTTTGCAACACAAGGATATGTTAAAGTTGACAAATCATCTGCAGATGTCAAGGTAGGAACAGATAGAACCTTGTCATCATCCTCAAATGTCTTAAAGAGAACATATTTGTTTCTGGCAACAGCAAGAGTTTCTTTCGATGATATGCAAACAACAATTCCTTCTTTCTCAAACACTTCTCTTTGGCCATTGATAATATCAATTTCAAAATCAGTCAATGGAAAAATATATTTGACATCATTTTCTTTTGCCAATTGAATGAGGAATGGGATGTACTCTTCTGTATTAGCATAAGGAGCTCTTTTAAACACATCACAAAGTGACGCCTCATAATGCCATTCTTCAGGATATATGTCACATCCTATTACCTTATGTCCTGCTTCATGCAACTTGTTAATTGCGCATAAAGCAGACATAGAACCTATAGCTGTTAATAGTATATTCATATAATTATAATAAAAAAGTCAACTATATTTATTATATTATGCATTGTACATTTATTTGAGACTATCACTATTATAATGATAATTCCAAATAATAGCGATTCTGTGATACACTGATTCTGCAAAAATTCAGTGTTTCATATAGATGTAATGCAATATGGTTGTTGGTGTAAATTCCTATTTTTTGAATTTTATCAACTCCCAATCCGCGTACATGATTTATTGCTTGTACAAGAAGATTGCGAGCAATGCCTTGGTTCCTATAATCACTGTCTACTGCCACTAATGAAACATAGGCATAATGATTTTCAAAATCATTGGCATATAATGCTACTAAACCATTAATTGCCCCCCCATTAGAATATGAGACAAATAATTGAGCTTTACTTAAAAGCTTATCGCAATAATCAGACAATTCTGTCTTTTGAGATAAATTTGGAGTGAAATATTTGTCAATTTTTGACAAGAATTCCATTAACAAAACTTTTTCCATTCTTTATTTTTTTTGGGTTAAAAACTATAACAAAGTTGAATTAACCACATGTAAGCCTTATATTATAGTTTTTGTTTAGTATTTTTATGTATTGTTTTCTATAAATTCCTCCTTTTGGGATAAAAGATTAATTAAACCTCCTGTATTCCAAAATAAAATTCTTTTATTTTTATAATTACCTCTTTTTAATATAGATGTCATACCCCAGAATGCCTTTCCTGTATATGTCGGATCTATGATAAAGCCTTCGTTTGCAATACATTCTTTTATTGTATATATTTCTTCAATCGAAGTTTTACCATAACCTCCATTTAAAAACTCATCATAAAATATCAAGTTAGAGAAGTTAAAATCCTCATGCAGGTAGTGATTTAACAGTCCCATGTCCGATTCAAGAACAGAGCGTTCTGCTTCATATGTTCTTGCTACTGAAATTCCATGAACCTTAGCTTTTGGGAAGTACTTTTGCATTCCAGCACATATGCCAGTCAAAGTTGTTCCTGTACCACAAGCAACAAATAATTCATCTATATGATCGGTTTGAGTTTTCAATTCTTTAACCGCATCATAATAGGCAAAGACACCCTGTAATGATTTACCGCCTCCATAGATAAAGCGAGTCGTTGCTTTGTCGCATTGCTTCAAGACTTTTTCTATTGTCTTAGGAACTTCTGTCTTTTTACAGAATACATACTCACAATTTGTTTGGCTTACGATGAAATTATTTAGGGAAATATCATATTCACTCGGCTCATCCGTGTATGATACAAGTATCATCTTTAGTCCATAATTAGCGCATAACAGAGCTAAAGCTCTATTGAAATTTGAGCATGGTCCACCAGCTGTTACAATAGTCTTTGCCCCCCCAGATAGAAGAGGATAAAGGATATATTGCAACATTCTTGCCTTACTTCCGCCTAATGCTGATGGGAATAAATCATCTCGCTTGACTAATATTTCAACATTATATTTTTCTGAAAAATAAGGTAGAGAGGTTATTGGAGTTGGAGAGAAACTGAAATGTTCCATAAAAGCTGTGTTTTATTTTAATATACAATCTAATGTTCTCTGAATATCCTCATCACTTAATGCATGGTGCATAGGCAAGCAGATTACGCTATCAGCCATTTTATGCGCATTTGGAAGGTTTTCTGGTGCTGCACTTTCCAATCCACGATAGGTTGAGAACTCACTGATCAATGGATAGAAATAACGACGGCCAAGGACATTGGCTGCCTTCATCTTGAAATAAAGTTCGTCACGACTCATGCCGTACTTCTCTGCATCAATGAAGATTGGGAAATAGCTGTAGTTGTGCTTCACGCCCGGCATATCATCGAAGAAGGTGATGCCCTCTACTGGACGCAATGCCTCACGATACTTGATAGCAACCTGATGACGAGCCTCAATAGCGGCATCTACCTGCTTCAAATTGAGCAAACCGTATGCGCTTCTGATTTCATCCATCTTACTGTTGATACCTGGACCCACTACTGTCACCTCATCAGCGATACCGAAATTCTTCAGGTAGTCAATACGTTTCTTGGTCTTTTCATCGTGCATCACAAGTGCTCCACCCTCAATGGTGTTATATACCTTTGTGGCATGGAAGCTGAGCGTACTCATATCGCCTGCGTTCAAAAGTCCTTCACCATTCACTTCAACTCCAAAGGCATGAGCTGCATCATAAATAACTTTCAGACCATACTTGTCTGCGATGTCCTGGATTGCCTTGGTATCGCATGGTTTGCCATAAACATGAACAGGCATAATGGCGGTAGTACGTGGTGTGATGGCCGCCTCAATCTTGTTTGGATCCATATCACCTGTTGCAGGGTCTATATCTACAAAGACCGGCTTGCATCCGTTCCACCAGATACTATGGGTTGTTGCCACGAAGCTATAAGGGGTTGTGATGACTTCGCCTGTAATGCGGAGGGCTTGCAATGCCGTCATCAGAGGCAGGGTGCCATTGGTGAACAGGCTCACGTATGGCACTTTGAGATATTCAGCCAATGCCTTTTCCAACTCCTTGTGGAAGCTTCCATTATTGGTAATCCACTTACTATCCCAAATCTTCTTCAACTCTGCAGTAAAATCGTCAAGATTTGGAAGAAGTGGCGATGTTACTGTTATTAATTTATTATCCATAAGCAGGAATTTATATTCTTTTATTTAAATTTCTTTTATATCTTGTTTCTTAACGGGTTTCAAAACCGCTTAGGCTACTGCTACTTTTATATCTTTTAAATTATTCATATCGTACCCATGATTATGTTTAAGTCATGATGTTTGTTCGAAAGCCTACCCGTCCTTCCTTGCCGTTAAGGAAGGCTCCACCTCTCATCTCGGTCTTCTCCCCTCAGGGGAAAAGAGGAAACCACTCCTCCTCGTCGCTCTTAACCGCTTCGCTATATGGTTGGTGGGGCATCTGAGGTATCGCCAGAGTGTTTGTGCGGGATGGGACCGCCTGGGGTGGGCTGTTTGCAACTCCCTATTCCTATACAGATCAACATTGATATAGGATGGAGTATTACAGTCTTGTACCCCTTCCATCTGTAATACAATTCCTTTCATAAATGTTATCTCTTTATTAACTTTGCAGCTAATTCAAAGAAATCCGCAACATTTTTAAATTATCAAACTGCTGGCAATACATACTGGCATAAGGCTCTGGAAACCTTTGTCGTATATCTGCCTTTATCATATTTGCAAAAGCCTCCTTTGTGTAGGCTTTCAGCAATTCATTATATTGTTCATCCGTCATCATCTCATTTCCTCCTCATTATCCTATACTACATACGGAACCACCATCATAAAGAGCATTCGGAAGTAAAGAAGTTAGTTGTCCATTACGATTTACTTACTATTATTTGATGTTTGAGGCATAAAATATTTTTCTAAAGTATTTAATGTCATAACCATTTTGACAAAAATATCTTCCAAAGCTTGCTGCTCAGAAAGTTTATTCAACTTAAAATACTCATATAGTTTTGCTAAGTCTTTTCGTTTGTTGCTTTTTCTATGTGCAACAGAATTAGAGCGAAGAGACTGAACTTTTCTGAGAAAATCTACCATATCTGGACAATTCATACCTTTCGACAATAAAAAAGCCTGAAATTTATCTATTCCAGCCTTCAAATCTGCTGATGATGAGAAGTTCTTCTGCTTTAAGTAGGATTCTACATCTGGGTTTGAATCATCTATCTCTGATTGTATGCACTTTTGATTGAAAGAATCAATTATCAGTTTTGTCATAGAAAGAATTTGCTCATCAAAATCAGAATGATTGTTCTCTACAGTCAAACAATGCAATGTTCTATAACGATGTTCGTCTTCATCAATCAAAGGAAGAAATAACGGCCAACCAAATTGCTTTTCCCATTTCTTATTGAATTGCTTAAAACGATACTTAAAATGTAAATCAGGAAACATCGGATTACAAATACTCCCTTCCATCCAACGAGTATAAGCAGTTCTACTAAACCCCATATCTCTTTCAGGAGGTATATTATAGCCTTTCCAATACTGTTGTTCAGAATATTCCAAATTGCCCAAATACACCAATGGTACTATAACATAACTACGATGGTCATTATCTATATACAGTGACCAAGATCCCGCACATCCTACAGCTCCATCACTAACCGTATATTTGTTTGGATTAGAGTAATATTTGTCAAGTACCTCTTTCTTGAAAAATATCGGCGTCATCTCTAGAGGATTATCACCATTGACTACAAAATAATTAGAGAGAGTTTCTTTCTTACATGAATGTAACATAGGTTCCCCTGCATCATCATAATCATAGATAAACTCTGCATACTGCTTTTCATCTTGATTAAAAGAATCCAAATTGTAATCCTTTTCCCGATAACGCAATACACATTTGCCCATTATCCAACCACCAGACTTATTTCCATCAGCATGACAGTTTACTAAAGAGGAATAATTATAGATATAATCAGCATCTTTCTCTATTTGATTCATAACAGGAGTTAAACCTAGCTCTTGAAAGGATTGTTGAGAATATCGCATTTCATCAAAGAATATCAACAAGTTCATATTGCGCAAGGCTAAGTATTTCCGCAAAATCGTTATTTTGATTCTTATGTTTACTCCCTTTATCTCTGCAACTTTTTCCCAGTCGCCATTTTCGTTATCAATAACAAAATGACGTTCAGTTGGAGACACATACCGTTCATGCATATTTAACAGAACTCGAAAGTCTTGTGAAAGTTCTACATAGTTGTCTATATCATAATTTGCGGTACGGTATAATACAAATGGTTCTAAGACATCAATACCATCACGACTAAAAGACCATTTACCATTACTCAAGATTTCACTTACTCCATTGCTTCCTTTACTTAAGTCCCATTCATATCGAGACAACGCATCTGATAATTTACCATCAGAAACGAGAGCACTATGTAAACACTCTGTACTCACCGTAATCCATCCACATTCAATAAACTTCTTGTTCATTGAAGCAAGAAAGTCTGTAAAAAGTATTCTTTCAGATTCCTTCATAACTTTAAATCATTATCACCGTATTCTTGTTTTTACGCAATTTATGGTTTATATACATCCTGCAAAAATGCCACCCCTGTAAGAAACTCATCATTTTAAGCTTTCAATGCCTTAAGATTTATTTCATACTGTTGAGGAAATTCTTTGTAGACCTTTGCCATTCTGACTATACCAGCAGGACAGCAATATGCAGGTGTATTTCTATCAATAACGGCAAGAGAAGGTACATTTGGATCAAACATCTTTTCTTTAACTGTTGCTCCAAACATCTTTTCTATCACCTCATTGGTCAACTGAATAAAATATGGTATTCTCACCACTTTATATCCTGCCTCCCTATATATTTTGTCATTCTCCTCATCCTTTTTATTATATTAGGATTTTCATAATGTGGCAAGCCATCAAACTCTACTATGAGTTTAAGTCTTTCACATCTGTAATCTGGCCTAATTTTTCTTTTTAAACCTGGAACACATTTATTATGTACCCATTCTTCTCCAAGAAATATTGTAGCTAGGTATTCCTCAAACCCTGTACAATGCAAACCTGTCTTTGGATCTATTCCGGCTTTTTTGCAGCCTCTTTTGTCCCTCGTAAATATCCCCACTTTGTTGTATTTAACTGTCCCATATTTGAATTATCTTGTTGTTTATCCTAATATCAACAATTTAGATTAAAGGAGCTATATTTATCAAATAGTCTATACATTTTTGTAACTTCACATTAGCACTATCTTGAGAGTTGATAATCGACATTAGAAATGTCGAATATTGATATTTTATCATTGCATTCTTACTTACCAAGTTGAGCATCTTTCTAGAATAATCCATCCAAGCCAAAAACATATTGTCGTTAAAGTATGGGTTTTTCATCAGATTAATACCATCTTGTATTACTGTAATCATCTCATTATTCATGCTCTGCCTCCTTTCTTTCCTGCTCATTTTTTATTTGGACATTCATTATTTGTGTATGGAAATCAGAAGTTATCGCTTCTTTCTCTTTTTCGAATTTACGTTTCTTGATACTAATTCCAAAGCCCTCGAAACTCTCAAACATCGGAAAGATGAGCAATGCCAACCAAAACAAGAAGATTAAGTTCATTCCATTAAAGTCTTCTGTAAATGACAATTCAATACACTCCTTGAAGTGATAAAACACAAATACCGTAGAAAGAGTCAAAATGAGGCCAAACCAGTAATCTACCAACTTGTAACGAAAGTTCAAGCCAAATGTCTTCAACCTATCCTTCAGATTCTTCAATCCAGAATGAAGAAAATAGCCTATGAGAGCTCCTATTGCAAAAGCTGCAAAAAGAGATAGTGCCAATATGGTTATTGAAATATTCATAATTTTAAACGTTAACCACCAATACTGCGTCCCCACTATTTATCAGTGGGTTAGCTATAGCTGTATTTTTGAAACATGTTTTGATTATCCAAAATTAAACTATCAAGCGACGGCTTGGGATGTCTTCGTTACCTCCGCATCCGTACCATCTGTAAAATGGCGAATCTACCAAATAGGCATCCACAAAATAATGGCGAGCGTGGAACCAACAGGCCTGGCGTACCAACTCTTGTCCTTTCAAGTCTTTAACTATGGCTGGACATTGATCATAGTGCAAGATTTTAACCTTGCGATGGCTCCTGTTGTTTCTCCAGTAAAGGATAGTTCTTCTTATACTAGATGAGTGTCATAATCGACTGCTTCATCTTTGCAATTCTTACGCAGAATACGTCCCTTTCGATTTTGATTGTAGTCCTGAATCACCTTTCCAGAATATTCTTTACATTCCATTCTATGTGAATTTAAAAATGGCTGCCAAGATAATATTTTTCATTCAACCCACCGTACGCTGTTTTGGTGGTTTACCTTTCTTTTTTAAGAAATTTAGACATACTCTGTTTCCATCAAGCTAAAACATGCCTGAGTCCAACTTGATGCGTACACCATGCGTTGAATTTCCATACATATACCACCGAGGAAGATTCTCTCAACTATTTTTCGTCCAACATGAGACGAAACAATAATGAGCCGGAGTAACACCATCGCCAGAGAAAGCATACTCATCCGGATCGTCAACTCTGTCTAAGCGAGAAAAGCGTATTGTCTTGTGCTTTAGAATCAGAGCCAAAGTCTCAATGCTTGTATAATGATAGAGTTTCATATACTGCTTAACTATTGATGTTCAACATGCAAGGTTTTGCATCCTCTTTATTCATGATAAGTTGCTTTTTTGTTTGTGAAATCTTCATCTCTTTCAAATAGGCATCGAAATCTTCCAAAAAAGTAACTATAGAGTCATCTGTATCCGAACTTGGATATGTACGGAACAGCTCTTCTAATTTTATAGATTCATCCATATTTATAAAAACACTCTGTTTTGGATAAACAAGTTTACATTTTTCATTCTAACAAACTCATCCATAGCATTATAATACTCACGAATCAGAGGGCGTAAATCTGCATCTTTACTATAATCCTCTATTTTTAATTTTAGAGCATTTAATTCTGCTATAGAAATTCCCTTACCATGTGACTTCCACTTTTTATTGTCACTCAAATTCTTAGCGATTTCTATCGCACGTAATTCCTTTTCATTAGAAGTAACTTCAGAGCCATCATGATGCTTTGTCCAATTCTTAAACTTATAGTTTGCCAACCATTTAGTCAAGAGATCTGTTGTCAAATCACGTGCCTGTTCAAAGCTACGAATCTCACCCAAATCCAGTTCTTTAAGCCATATTAGTTCTGCTTTTGTCAATGTACCCTTACTGGCTTTGTCTATAAACTCATTGATCTTATCAAGATAACCCAATGCTGCCACATACTTATTATCCTTATTTGGGACTTGCGGATCAATAGGCCCTAACACGGAAATATAATCCATAAAGATTCTATCACCACTCATACAAAATATTGTTCCTGCACTATAAGCATAATCAGGCACTATAAAGTTTATCTCAGAATAATGGTATCGCAATATGTTAACATATCGTTCTACGATTTCAGCACTTCCACCAAGTGTCGTCAAAATGACATAAAGTTTATCATTCTTCACGGCATCTGCTTTCAAATCTTCCACTAATTTGGCAAACATATTGGCGGAGACAGGAGCCAAGCTGCCATAATATACAAACACATCAGCATGTAAATACTGTTCCAGTGCTTCTAGCTTAGCTTGAAGCATTTGCCTTAATGTATCATCAATTGGAGATTTCATAGGCTTACATTTTCTCTAATTATATTTTTCGTTAAGTAATGATTAAAAAATAACTTGGTACATTTTTGTGTCCTTTTTATGAAGTAACACATGGTTAAAGGATAGAGTTCCAAGCTCTTCCTTTGCTTCATATTTACTTTAAACCTTCTTTGTCGTAATTTCTTTTTAGCTTATTGATTATTAGCTGTTTACATTCTTTAATCTGCTAAAAAAATTGTATCTTTACAACTGATTTCCAGGCAGTTATAATGAATACAAAGATTCTAACAGAAGTCTTTTCAGAGACCGACTTGACATACATCCAGCAATTAGACGAGCGCCAGCGTCGGCTATATTGTGCTACAAGAGCTATCAACATAGGCAAACATGGTGTGGTGGTCGCAAAGCCATCTTAGACGAGCATCCAGAATACTTGGTTCTATTCGATGAGATTGTTCAAAAACACATGGCGGGTCTTCCACAGGATGATTCCGTAAGATGGCTTGACCTCTCTGTTGCTCAAATCATACAAATATTCAAAGAGCACGGCATCAGCATATCCCCTTATATTGCTCGTAAAATGGTAAAACTCAGAGGCTTCAAGAAACGTTCCTTTCACAAGACTAAGACCTTGAAGGAAGTCAAGAACCGAGACGCTCAGTTCAAACTTCTGGAAGCTACCAGGACATCTTGTGCACGCCTTGGAATACCTGTTCTCAGTATTGATACTAAGAAAAAGGAAATGCTCGGCAACTTTAAACGTACAGGAAAGACTTTCTGCTGTCAGGAGTTGCTGCTCTTGACCATGACTTCGTGTCTTTTTCCAATGGAACTATCATTCCACATGGAATCTATGATGTCGAGAGGAACGTCTGCTATCTCACCATAGGAAACAGCCATGACACTGCTGAGTTTGTGTGTGACAACATCGCTTGAATTGGATATTATCATTGCACATTATCCACCATATTGTTCAAAGTATAACCCAATAGAACATAAGCTGTTTGCACATATAACAAGATCCTGGAGTGGAGTTCCATTGCTGTCTGCAGAATATGCTTGCAGGAAAGTAAATGAAACTACGACATCCAAGGGGTTGGTTGTTGTTGCCACCATCAATTCTAAGGAATACCAAACTCAAAGAACGCTTGACGAATCATATGTATCCGAAAGACAAAAGAGAATCATATTTGATAAACAATTGCCTAAGTGGAACTATGTCGTTAGGTGCAAATCTGCTTAGCATTTTTGCACCAAGTTATTTTTTAACTGTTACTAAGTTTCATTTGAAGATTTCGGATTATCACTTTCGCCAATATCACTATCTCCCTTCGACTTCTGATGTAATTCGTCCTCATTTATCTTTTCTTCATCTCCAACAGCCTCTTCTAATGTTTTTTTATCCTTATCGCAGTCTTCATTCTTTTTGCTTTTATTTTGAGTAAGGATTTCATCACTATGGTCTAAAGTTTTCTCTGTAAAATCCATCTTTGAAACTTCCTTAATAGAGTACAAATCGTCACTTGCAGTAGAACATTCTGCTTTTTTGTTCATAATTTCGTGAAAATATAAAGCCATATCTTTATAACTAGGGGTTATTTCTTGCAGCTTTAAATTATCAAACATCGTAATGTCATCTAAGCTCTGTTCCATTGAAACTTTAACATCTTGAACCGTATCAACAGAGATTACATTCTTGTCATGTTCATTAACTAAAGACAAAAAAGCATCTAATGTATAAACATGAAATAATTGATTATGATTACCTTTTTTTTCATAAAACTCCTCTAACAAAAGAGGTTGAACACCTATATTCTTGCCCATTTCTTTTTGAACCCAATCCTCTTTTACATCATTTGAGATAAAGATTATAGTCTTAGCATTTTGCTTTGCATAGCGTAAGATTTCCATCCAATTAATCAAATCTCCATATCTATTTTCATCTTTGGATGCATCCTTCCATCCTGGTGGTATATGATTAGCATATCGTGTTTCTCCTTGCTTTTCAATTTCCATCAACTCCGTCGAGGAAAATGCCTCAAGAACACATCCATCTAACAACTGTGCTAATTTGTTTTGATGCAATCCTTGAACTAATTGCTTTTCCAAATATAGAGTTTGTTCTGAAAAATCTTTATCTATTTGATTTTTCAACTTATCTAACAAATCAGACGCTTCGGGTGAAATATAAGGATAATTTCGTTGTGCTTGAAATGTTTTTATAAAAGCCTCGAAACTTTTTTGAGATTCACGAATCTTATTTAATTGAAATTTCAAAACTACATTTATATTTTTATAATATTCTGAGGCTGCATGATAAGGCACACGAATTTGATCTTTATAATGCTCTATCACATTGAACATTTTATCAACTAGTTCTTCTTTCATTCTAAAAATATCTAGAAGAACACACGAATCAAAAATGAAGACACATTCATCAAAGCGTTTTAATAAATCACTTTGACTTACTCTATAATATTGTGGAAATTGTTTTCTCATGATTGTTCATTATCAGCACTTATTACGTCAAATTTTGTTCCCAAAGGACTTACCTCTATAGAAGTGCAAATTCTGTCAAAATGACGTAAAAGCATTTCAACAAAACGCCCATGATAAACAGCATATTCTACCATCGTCATATTCTTGTCACGACGACATATAACTGCAAACACCACTTTATCCTTTTCTATATGAGGACGCATCCATGCACGATATTTCCATTGTTCCACACTATGGGTAAAGTCTCCCTCAGAATCATAAGACCAAGTATCTATAATCTTTTTATCTATTGACTCTTTTATCTTATCCACCAAACCTTGTGGATTATTTGTTTTTACAAATATAGACATATTTATTTTTTTTTCTTATGAATATTAAAATACCTCTAGACTATGATAATCTTTGTCCACTCAACTTCTGGTACATACTGACCGCATATCTATCTGTCATACCAGAAATCAAATCTACGATTGTTCTAAGCTTAGAGTAAGGACTCAAATTCTCTATATCATAAGCTAAGATGTCAGATTTGGAGAAATACTTATATTCATATGGTTGAAGATCATTATTTTCTTCTCTCTGAGCAACCTTCAAAAATGTCTTAGATATCACGCTTTTCAGATGATTTCGGAACTTTTTATCAGGATTGAATGCACAATCCAAAAGGATATCAAGCAATCCATTGATTACAGAATTACCAGTCAACTCTATCTGCTCTATCTCACGTTGAGGATAAATGTTGTTCCTTGCAAAGTTTTGGAAAGCCAACGAAATGTAGTCTCCATCTTCTATCAACTCGTGAGAATATTCACCTTTATCAATACCCTCCAAATGGTTTTTGAAGTTTTTTATCGTCAAATTCACCAAATATCGGATGGCGGCTACGCGGAAATCACACATTTTTCGTTTTTGGTCATCCTCATTAATACCTTTCTCTTCAAACTTAAGTCCCAGGGTTGTCAATATAGAATAATTGGCATTTCCTGTTTTCTTTTGAAGATAGGCATCAAGCTGCTCCACGATATCATCAAATGAATACCAACCCATAGTCATACCATCCTCAATATCCATCACATTATAAGATATAGAATCAGCTGCCTCAACCAAGAAACTAAGAGGATGGCGCTTTATCTTTCCATCTTCACTTTGCATATTACAAGCCTTAATCATACCTTCCAATATGTCACGCTCAGATGTAAAGGCCCCATGTTTCTTCGTTCCAATATATGACTTGTCTATCTTACCAATATTGGGGTATTTACTATATGCAGCTAATGTGGCATAAGTAAGATTCAAACCAGATAAATCACCTATATATTGCAATCTCGTCAGGATTCGAAAGCCTTCAGCATTGCCATCAAAACTGGTAAAGTCTAAGGCTTGCTCATCAGTAACGATACGCCTCTTTAGATATTCCTTGAAATAGTTTTGTATAATGGTCTCCCCGAAATGCCCAAATGGCGGATTACCTATATCATGAACAAAAGCCGCAGTTTTGAGAATCATAGGTATCAAACGCTCATATTCCATTGCCTTTTCTGTACCATAAAGTTCTATGAACTCCTTGTCACGGCAAAGATTGATACCCAAAGAATATGCTATACTCATCACTTCTATAGAATGAGTAAGTCGAGTATGCACACTGTCACCTGTAGTTAAAGGCATCACCTGCGCTTTGTCATGCATTCGGCGCAAGGCAGAACTAAAAGCGACTCTACCAAAATCACTTTCAAAATCATTTCGCTTTTCCTCGTCACTGACAGTTTGTTTATGTTGCTCAAATTCTGAGTTTGAACGATAACGCTCACTACTCAGGTATTTATCCCAATCTATTTTATACATCATAACCTTATTTATTATTTGATGAAAAAAATCTTCTATATAATCATTTGAATAAAGTAGTTTTCCAAAATGGCGAATTTGAACCGACTCCAAATCATCCCCCTCATTATAATGAGCTTTTATCCATCTTGCCAACCGTACGGACAAATTATATCCATAACGCTGATGGTAATAAAGTACATTTACAAGACACAATGGCACATTAGGATTCTCAGGATAGATTACATCCATTGTCTGCGTTTGGAGGAAAAGACAGAATCGATCATCGAAAATAAACTTTCTATTATTTAAGTCATAAACGATAGCAGAGAAATTGAAAAAGACAGTTTTTATCAGCGATTCTGGTGTATCGTCCAACTTCTCTCGCTTTATCCCCCATGTATCAGCCATTCTCCAAATGTCGATATTTTCTTTTGGGCGTTTTATCTTCATCCCTCCAAAGCTATTTACGCTATGCTTGGAATTTCGGAGAAAACGAACCAATTCGAAGTCCTTATAATGCCCATGCAGTAAAACACAGTCAAAGTCACGTGCACCATTGTAATCTCCAGTCAAGAAATCACGGATGATGCCACTCAGCACATAGACATGATCGTAACGTGAGATTAGATTCAGCATATCCCAACTTTCTTTATCAAGGACGAGATCCTTGATAAAATAGTAGAATGCCTTCTCTTGGGCTATAATTTTTTGTTGAATTGTCATGGGGCTATATTTTATGATTCATAGAATAATGTATAATATGACATTAAATATATAAATCTATTTTCCACTTTATATAATTTACCTTGAGCTATAGCCCATCACATAAATCATCTGCATCAAAACCAGTTTCTAAAACAGATTTCAACTTAGACAGATAGTCCCTTACATGGTTTATATCTAAATACAACTTATCTGAAAGATTACTGATATAACCGTTTAATCTTTCAAATTCTTCTACAGGCTTAGACATTGTATCAATACCATTTACCAACATACTTTCTTTCGGATTAGCTATTTGCATTCTTTAATCTGCTAGAAAATTTGTATATTTACAACTGATTTCCAGGCAGTTATAATGAATACAAAGATTCTAACAGAAGTCTTTTCAGAGACCGACTTGACATACATCCAGCAATTAGACGAGCGCCAGCGTCGGCTATATTGTGCTACAAGAGCTATCAACATAGGCAAACATGGTGTGGCGGCCGTGTGTGCCTCTATTCACATATCAAAGAACACCATCTATAGGGCATTCGCGAGTTAAACGGAAAGACCAATCTTTCTTCGGGAACAGTCCGTATTGCAGGTGGTGGTCGCAAAGAACGCTTGACGAATCATATGTATCCGAAAGACAAAAACGAATCATATTTGATAAACAATTGCCTAAGTGGAACTATATCGTTAGGTGCAAATCTGCTTAGCATTTTTGTACCAAGTTATTTTTTAACTGTTACTAAAACAAAGAAATCAGAAAAAGTCAGCCAATAATATCGATACAAATCCAGAAGCAACAGCACTCAAAATCCACAACAGCACTTGCAACACTCTGCGCACAGAGAAGCGGACACGTGCCCAATGTAAATCGGGAGTTACCTCATCTATTATATTTTCCAAATCGCAATACACATTGAAAGCTTCTTGAAAAGTATCAAGAGCTGCATAGGAATCCAATGCCTCCAAGGACTTTGCCTTTCGCACCGTTTGAATCGCTTTCGTACGAAGAGACTTATACTTTGTATAAAAGGTTCCATTCTGAAGAACAGTCAAATCGATATGCTTGGTTTGTCTTTCAAAAAGCAAAACTGCATCATGCAACGACAAGTTCAGACACTTGTAGCAATCAAGCATAATTCTTAACTATAGTTTACTATTATCTTGTTAAAGGTGCTGGGTACTACCCCTATTTTAAAACCACATTAGCTTGCAATAAGTCACAAAGAGAACGCAATGTCTTTAATGTATAAGGACGAATCGTCAAGTCATCACAAACTATCTTCTTATCCTTACCCAAGAAAAACATTCCACAATGATCATTAAGACCTGCTTTAACAGGATATATTCTTAATCTATCTTGTAAGTTTGCTAAATAATTTGGAGTAAAAAGAGCATATCCGACATAATGGCTTTCTGTCTTTTTAAAAACATACTTACCTTTTTTATTCAAATGCTTTTGGTCTATAAAAGACAGCCTGGACAATGAGACATAAGACTCTACTTCACCATTCGTAAAACGTCGAAGATTAAATGCCGCAAAATTCAACTGATGGGTATTTTCATCATAAAAGGCTGGAGAAGACAACAATCGAGCAATCTCCTCCATATCTTTCAATACTGGTTTCTCAAATGTTATATCACATTCCATTAGGCTATGTTCTTTAAGACTTCCAAAAATTTAGGGAGTTCTGAAAGAGGAAGGATACCTTCTTTCTCTATCTCTTCATAATTGACATCATATACTATTCTATCACTAAGAATAGATAAACAGGCATCTCCTTTGGAGGTCTTCCATTGCATTAATATATAGCCATTGGTATTTGGGAATATTGCCAATCCTTGAAGTAACGATTCACTACAGCAAGCAACAACCTTCCGAGAATAATCACACGCTTCTGATGATACGGAAGGTGAACCTGCGTAATCCCAATTTGCTGGCAAATCTCGAAGTTCAAGAATTCGCTTCTCAAGTCGTTGTCTTAACGAAAGACTTGGCTTCTTTTTCAAGTGTTGCTTCAATAATCGCAAAGCTTCTGCCATAGCATCAGTCACACTGATGTTATTCTGCTTTGCAATTGTTGCATAGCCTTGATATAATGTATTATCGAGTACCAATGTTGCCATAATCGTAATATTCTAATTATTGTCTGCAAATATAAGGGTTTTCGGTGAAACAACCAAATTTTTGGAAGAGATTTTGCTTCTTGCTCTAATCTCCCCCAGATTAACGTATATCACCAATACAGCGTCCCTACGATATTACAAGTAGTTACACCTTTCTATTTTTTGAAAAAAGTTATATTTTGTTCCTCATTGCAGTATCGCTCTGCACTTGTCGTCGATCGAATGAGGAATATTCAGGATTGTGACAGCAGTAGCTACGCCACCTTTATTGGTTTAAAATATTCAACAACTCAGCAGGAGTATAAACGGGTAAAGAAGATTTCGTAAAATCCTTCTTGTTACGAGTTACAAAACAATCTCCCTCAGCTCGCAAAGCTGTGGCATTTTGAGTTGCATCTTCAGAAAAGCCCTCACGATTTACAACGAAATCTATTAAGATATTCGTATCTATGAAAACTCTCATAATGCATATTTTTTATCAACCAACGCATCTAAGCTATTTTCATCTGCCGGTATCGGCTTGCCACCTTTTGCCTTTAATGTTTTAACATAAGACAAAGCATCATTAAACTCAGCAGTTTCTAATAGCTTTTGCTTAGGTTGTACCTTTTGCAAAAACAAAGAAATCGCCTTTTCTATTGCAGCTGTCACACTAATATTATGTAATTTAGCATAACTTTCTGCACCTTTATATATATTGCTGTCAATTGCTATTGTGTTCATAATTGTATCTCCTTTTTTGTCTGCAAATATAAGAGTTTTTGATGAAACTACCAAATTTTTAGAGGAGTTTTTGCTTCTTGCTCTAATCTCCCCCAGATTAACGTATATCATCAATACAGCGTCCCCACTATATTACAAGTAGTTACACCTATCAGTTTTTTGAAAAAAAGTTATTTTATTATCGTTTTGCAGAAGATAAGCTGCACTCGGTAATTTGAAATTATGACAAAGACCTTATTAAATAATACCGAATCTCTTTTTTTCCTTGTTCGTAAGAGTCTCGGTTGTTTTGAGAACATCAAAAATGCCTTGAAGGTCTGAATCGGGCAGAGAGCCGAAGTACTCTCCTTCCATGAGTTTCTCCAATGGAATGGAAAAAAGCATACCACAATCTACATAACTGTCATACTTCAAGAATTCAGGGTAATCGGTCTGATGAAGGAGATACTGGGCAGAGAGAAATGAGGCAGAATAGGCTGATTTAGGACTCATCTTGGTATTTACCAAAACAGAACCATAACAAACCTTCTTTAACTTATCCACTCCTATAATAACCAACTTCTTTGGCTTCTGCTTTCTTCCATCCTTAAATACCAAACCCTAGTCAACAGAAATGATGGTTCTGATTAATGAACCTATCTCCAACTTCTCTTCTGTAACTTGACGAAGATTGTCGAGATAAGCCTTTTGTAGTTCCCTTAAATCCATGCCAAAGCCTTTTGAACAGACTGGCGCTCACGGATAACTGCCAACATAGCCTTGCTGGCACCAGCAGCATCAGCCATTTCATACATAGTAATCTTGATGTCCTCACCCGTTTTGTCAGCTTGACGCTTCGCTCGTTTCCAAGCTTTATCCTCGTGGGACTTGTCCGACAAGTCAAAAGAATCTACATCCTTACATTTGGCAATCCACTTATCAAGCATCTTGACGTCTGCAACTGAAAGTTCGTCCATATCACAAACTGCATTCTTTGAAGCCAAAATAAGTTGATGACCTTCCTTAGATAGTTCTATATCCAAAGAAGCGGCAAAGTCTTTCAATTCAGAAGAAATTTCGGTTTTTCCTTCTACACCACGCAAGACCTTATAGGTCAACGTTGGAACTGGTCCATGCTTTCTTGCCACAAAAGTATCATAGACGATTGGCAAGCCATACTCTTTCAACTGATTCTGCTGGGCAAAATACATTACCTTGAAGAGGTGGATATAATCCACTCCTTCTGGAAATGCCTTCAGAATGTAAAGCACCACAGCCTTAATCTTTAATATTTGATCTTTTGTTTTCATTGTCTTATTCTTCTTGAATTTGACAAAGATATTTATTACTAAACCGCCAAGGATTTATCGGATTTTAACGTATCTTATTCCATAGGAAAATCAGTATATCACCAAAAATGAACAGATGACTTCAGGGCATTCCTTCTATAGCTGGATCCGATTTGTCATCAGCCCCAGTAACGTGGATGCCCTTTGGTAAACGTGTGTTTACGTCGGCTGTAGAAGGTGAATTCAAGCAATCCTGCGTCATATTCGCTTTCTACTTTATGTCTTTTGCTGCAACCATACCCGATGGTTGTCGTAGCTTTGTCGTTTTTTTCATAATGTGCATCATCTGAATTGTATAATTGAGTTTTTATTGGGCACGCAGCCTATGCACATGACTTTTACTTTCGTCACACTTTTTTTTATGAAAAGTGTGATTTTATTGCAAAAATACTAATTTATGTTGGATTACGTATAAGATTTTATCTTTTTTCTACTTATAATTTAAATATATGCTATTTTTTTAGGAAATAGGGCTTAAAAAAGGCGTTCGAAAAACCTCCTTAGCATTAAGAGAGGTTTTTCGAAAAACTACAAGTACTTTCTTGACATTCGAAAAAATAAAAGTAATTTCTTGAACCTTCGAAAAACCACCAGTGCTTCCTTGAACCTTAAGAGATCTTCGAAAACCCACCAGTCCTCCCTTACCCTTAAGGGAGGGTCCACCGCTTTCCCCAAGCCCCTTTCCCCTCAGGGTACAGGGGATGTACCAACCGCCCTACTCGGTGCTCAAACCGCTTCGCTATATGGTTGGCGGACCATCAGAGGTCTACGCCAGCAGCGGAACTGCGGATTTTTGTGCGGGATAAACCGCAAGGACATACGATGCTGGATGCTTGCTCGATGTTGATGGAACCGCAAGGACATACGAATAGATGCTTGATGCTGATTGCTCGCAACTTGCTGAGGATTGCTGCTGATGGGAACGCAGGGACCAATGCTGGATGCGGTGATGATAATACTTTTTATTCGACTTTGGACAGGATCGACTCCGGAGAGGTTCCCATCAGGGCTATGGCGGAAATCTTGTGACCACCATTGGCATTTAATGAATGACCACAATGATAGAGACTATCATCTATAATGAGCCAACGATCATGAGACTCGTTACGCCATTACCAACAGATATTATAACATCTAAATTATAATAATCAAACCGATATGTTTTGCCGTCTGAGGCAGTGTAGGCAAATTTTGCCCAAACTGAATCTTTCTGCAATTCTCCTTCTTTTTTTGATAAAGCGGGCTGCACTCGGCAATTTGAAAGTGAACTTTCATTGCTCTCATTTGCACCGCTTTTTCTCATTAAAGAAGGGTCTTTCGAAAACCCACCAGTCTTCCCTTAACCTTAAGGGAGGGCCCACCGCTCATCTCGATCTTCTCCCCTCAGGGAAGAAGAGGAAACCGCTCCTCTCAATAGTCTTTACGACCCCTTCGGTTCCCCTTGTAGGGGACAGAGACGTCGCTCGTAACCATTTCATTCTATGGTTGGCGGACCATCAGAGGTCTACGCCAGCAGCAGAGCTGCGGTTTTTTGTGCGGGGATGAACCCGCTTTCACTCAAGGATTTGCTAAGAGCTTCTGCCCCTTCAGGGCGTGCTGGTTTTGTGAGCTTTTGGGCCTTCAGCCCGTACTTAAGCCACATGCGAAAGTTCTGTATCTTATTGGTACTTTTTTACTTCTCGACGACCTCGAAGTCCTCTTTGTGGACGCCACGGATGGCAACAGCATAACCACCAAAGTCGAAGACGAGTTGACGGTCGCGGTCTATGCGGACGATATAACCTTCGCATCCTGCAAAAATGCCGGTGAGTACACGCAGCTTTACATGGTCTTTGGCAAACTTCTCAAATGGGTCTCTCAGAAACGTTACTCTTTCTGGATTATCCTTCAATACTGTCATGAATGGTTGCATAACCTTGTCCTTGATGGAGGCAGGAACTCCCTTGCATCGGTCTTTCACCAAGTGGTATTGCGGATAATAATTCTTTAGGAATGCTTGGAGGACTTTAGTTTTGCCCTGCAAGAATACGAGTCCACTGATGGATGGCTGTAATTCTTTCTTTACTCCACCTTTCTCGTTCTTTTGTCTGTACCTCAAAGTGCGGTGAATGAAACAAGGTACGGCTGAATTGGGATTTTTCTCGTTATAGTCTTTCATCTCATTCTCAAAAGCCTGGGCTGTCTTGTTGTGAATGAACAGGTAACCCCAGGGCGTTCCTTCTATACCTGGATCCGATTTGTCATCAGCCCCAGTAACGTGAATGCCCTTTGGTAAGCGTTTGCTTACGTCGGCTGTAGAAGGTGAATTCAAGCAATCCTGCGCCATATTCGCTTTTGATTTTATTGCAAAAATACTAAATTATGTTGGATTACGTATCAGATTTTGATATTTTTTGCTGACGATCAAAAAATATGCTTTATTTTTTAGGAAATAGGGCTTGAAATGGGGTTTTCGAAAAACCTCTCTTAATGCTAAGGAGGTTTTTCGAAAACCCACCAGTGCTTCCTTTATTGATAAAGCTGGCTGCACTCAGCAATTTGAAAGCGACCTTTCATTGCGCTCATTGGCACCGCTTTTTCCCATTTAAAAAGGCTTTTTTCGAAAACCCACCAGTCCTCCCTTACCCTTAAGGGAGGGTCCACCGCTTTCCCCAAGCCCCTTTCCCCTCAGGGTACAGGGGATGTACCAACCGCCCTACTCGGTGCTCAAACCGCTTCGCTATATGGTTGGCGGACCATCAGAGGTCTACGCCAGCAGCAGAGCTGCGGTTTTTTGTGCGGGGATGAACCCGCTTTGCTGAAGAGCTTCTTATGGAACCGCAGGGATACAATGCTGATGGCTTTAACTTCTAACGACCGAAGGGAGTGATAACTTCTTTAACTTCTATAACTTCTTGAAAAAAGAACTTCTTCAAAAATCTGCATAAAACGTTTGGAAAATAATAAAAAAAGAGTTACTTTTGCAACAAAAACAAAAGACTTTGATCAATGAAGAAAATTACCGCATTCATTCTCTTGCTATTATCATTAGTAAGTTGCAACGAGAAAACAGCCCAAGACTTATTTGACGAATCAAAAACGGGTGTTGTCCTGATTTTGAACGAGTACTATTATGTCATGAAATTACCTAATGGCAACAGCATATACTTCACCGGGATCGACCAGGAGGGCAATCTCGAAAACCTGGCTTTCGAATATGCTGACATCAAAAACAAACGACAAATCTTAACGGGAACCGGCTTCTTCATAGACAAGCAAGGAACTATCATGACAAACCGCCATGTAGCCCAACCCTCTATCGACAAAACGGCAGTAAAAGAAAGTTACAACAACATGGTGGCTTCCATCAAGGCATACTACGCCGCACAGATGAGTGCCTTATCGCAAGAATACCAAGACTTAGAGAGTCAAAAGAGTGATTGCTATTCTTACGATTTCTATGGTAATGCATACGAGAATACGGAAAGACTGCAGGAAATAGCCTCGCAACAAAGCGAACTGGAAGAGCAGTTCAACACACTGAACAGCGTAAGGGAATCCATGGACGACCACGTTTCATTGGATGAACTAAGCATTACGGCGGTTTGCGAAATCGGAATCGCCTACGACAACACCTTTGTCAATTCCGACAGAGACTTCTTGGACAAAAACCCTTGTGTGGTGATAAAAGTTTCTGACAAAGAAAATACTGACTTAGCCACCATCCAACTAAAGAACAAGAAGACTCCTGACGAGGCTCACGTGTTCAGAACCGACGGAACGATAGACGAAAACGTCATCGATAAGGTGAAAAATATGTTCTCCTCTCACAATGACAAGATTCTTCATATAGACCAACAACTTTATATGATTGGCTACAATGCCGGTCCTACCCTGGCTACTACCAAACAAGGCATCCAAGTTCAAATGACAAGCGGAAAAGTAACCCAGTTGCCAGACGGAGACAGGGTGTTATACAGCATCCCTACCATGCAAGGCTCAAGCGGCAGTCCCGTCATTGACAGCAAGGGACGATTAGTTGCCGTCAACTTTGCGAAGCTGAGGGGTAGTGACAACTTCAACTTCGGCATCCCCATGAACAAAATCGCTGCTTTTCTGAAATAACAAAGGGGAGATTTTGTAGTTTTTGGGGAAGTTAAGAAGTTAAAGGAGTTAATGGAGTTAAGGAGTTAAGGAGTTAAGGAGTTAAGACGTATGTCTTGCTGCTTAAATAACTACGCCAAAAGACTGTTGTCTTAACTCCTCAGCGACCATAGGGAGCGATAACTCCTTTAACTCCTTTAACTTCTGAGCTTGCGAAACTTGAATATCTGATCTGCAAACTATTGTTAGGTATATTTAGCTCCTATTTTTTACTACTTCCATCTTTTTATGTAAAAAACACCATTTTGTTTTGTCGATTTAACAAAATAATTGTATTTTTGCAAAACCAATTAAACAATAAGAGATTATGATACAAAAAGAAGTTATCAGAGAAATACTCTTGGAAAATAGAAAAGAGATAGAATTACAGCATATTGTCCCAAGAGACATCCAAATGGAAGAGTTTGCCAACTATGTCTTGATAGGCGTAAGACGAGCCGGCAAATCATTCATGCTTTATCAGCAAATTCAACAATATCTGAAACAAGGTATCAGTTGGAACTCTATGCTCTATCTCAATTTTGAGGATGAGCGATTGATGGGCATGACTGCGCAAGAACTAAACCTCATCCTTGAGGTTCATGGTATGATGTCTGACAAACGTCCAATTCTATTTCTTGATGAAATACAAAACATAGATGGTTGGGATAAATTTGCACGACGTTTAGCTGACAACAAGTACAGAGTCTATATAACAGGCAGCAACGCTAAAATGCTTAGCAGTGATGTGGCAACGACCTTGGGAGGTCGCTATATCACTAAACACATTATGCCATATAGTTTCTCTGAATTTCTGAATGCCAATGAGATTTCTTATGACACAGATACCATCGCGACCACATCAGGAAGAGCAAAAGTACAAAGATATTTTGAAAGCTATTTCCATTTTGGAGGTTTTCCTGAAGGTGCAAAACTGGCATCAAAAAGAGATTATATCAATAGTGTATATCAAAAGATTTACCTCGGCGACATAGCCTCTCGCAACAAAATAGAGAACCAGTTCTCACTTCGCATACTTTTCCGAAAATTAGCAGAGAGCGTGAAGCAACCAATTTCTTTCACACGACTCACCAATATAATAGCATCTACTGGTGCTAAACTCAGCAAACCAACTCTCATCAATTATATTGAATATTCTAAAGATGCTTTCTTAATTTATCCTATCAAGAATATCGCAGACAATCTCACACAACGTGAGACCAACCCTAAATACTATTTCGTGGATAACGGTATTATCAGTATCCTTGCCATGGATATAGACACATCATTATTAGAGAATATGGTTGCAATGGAACTATTACGAAGATATGGGTTAGACGAACAAGTTTTCTTTTATAATAAAAATATAGAAGTAGATTTTTATATACCTGATGCAGCTATGGCTATACAAGTAAGCTACAATCCCAAAAAATCTACAGAAACTTGGGAAAGAGAATCTACTGCTCTTATCAAACTTTCCAAGGTATTGGATTGCAAGCGTCTCATAATCCTAACTTACGAGTTGGAAGAAGAGATTATTGTAAAAGACAAGAAAATAGAAGTGATACCTGTATGGAAATGGTTACTTGATTTATAGCTATTATCCAGAACGTCAAGGCAGAAGCTTCAATAACAATATAATAAGAAAGTCCGTGGGGAAACAAATTCCTACGGACTTTTCTTATTAAAGACACCTCCCACCCAACGCACATCAAATTTCGGGGGAATCGGATATTTCGCAATAAAAAATTTCGGGGGAATCGGATATTTCGCGATAAAAAATTTCGGGGGAATCGGATTTTCTTCACTTATCTTATTCATTTTCAGATATTTTCCGTATCTTTGCAGCAGAATAAAGAAAAAATAATATGATACAAAGAATATTCAGACGCAAAATATACGATAAGATTCTCAAATGGAAAGAAGAGAATCAAGGGAAAACAGCACTCTTGATAGAAGGAGCTCGACGTGTAGGGAAATCAACTGTCGTGGAAGAATTTGCTCGAAAGGAATATCAATCATGTATCATCATCGACTTCAATAAAGCAAGAAAAGAAGTAAAAGATCTTTTTGAAGACTTGATGGACATGGACTTGTTATTCCTCAAATTACAGCAAACTTATCACGTAGAACTGGTTGACCGAAATTCAGTCATTGTTTTCGATGAAGTGCAGCAATGCCCACTTGCTCGCCAAGCCATCAAATACCTTGTACAAGATGGTCGTTACGACTATATTGAGACAGGTTCACTGATTAGCGTGAAAAAGAACACCAAAGACATTACCATTCCAAGCGAAGAAGACAGAATAGAAATGCACCCTTTGGATTACGAGGAATTCAGATGGGCTATAGGTGACCAAACATCCATCAACATTCTCGCCAAGTTCTGGGAGAAGAAACTCCCTTTGGGAGCAGCTCATCGAGAAGCAATAAGAAACTTACGCCTCTATATGTTGGTTGGAGGTATGCCACAAGCCATCAACACCTATATTGAAACCAATAATCTGAGCAAGGTAGATGAGACTAAACGTAAAATCATTAAGCTCTATGAAGATGATTTGCTAAAGATAGACACCTCTGGACGTGCATCTAAAATGTTTCTATCCATACCAGCAGCCCTTTCGCGTAACGCTTCACGTTATGTTCCATCATCAATAATAGGAGAAACAAATGAGGAGAAAATGCTGGAACTTCTCAAGACATTGGAAGATAGCAAGATTACCAATATGGCTTACCACGTTGATGACCCCAATGTAGGAATGCCACTGAGCACCAATTTCGAAAAATTCAAGATGTTTGTTGCAGATACTGGTTTGTTTGTAACCTTAGCTTTCTGGGACAAATCTTTCACTGAAAATATTATCTATTCTAAGCTGCTAAGTGACAAACTTGCAGCTAACTTAGGATACATATATGAGAATCTTGCAGCACAAATGCTTACCGCCTCTGGAAACAGACTTTTTTACCACACATGGAAAAAAGACGAAAAGCATTACTACGAAATTGACTTCCTTATCTCGAACGGCACCAAACTGTGTCCAATTGAAGTAAAATCTTCTGGCTACAAAACCCATGTCTCACTTGATAACTTCTACGAGAAATACTCGAAGATTGTTGCGCAACGCTATTTGATTTACACCAAGGATTTACAAAAAGACGGCAACACATTGTTGCTTCCTTTTTACATGATACCATTCATTTAAGGAATAAAGTCCATGAGCATTCACTCCCGTTCATGGACTTTTCTGATTTATTATTTTTGTTGAAACCCGCAAATTCTGAAGGAACAAGGCATCCCCCGAAGGATTTAGCAACTCCCAAGTGTATGAATCCCACACGATAGGGATTTTCCTTTCAACTTTAGGGATTTATTCCATACCATCTCACGAGAAAAGCATACTTTTGCAAGCGAAACAAAACAACAAGAATGTTTCAGTAAATGATTAGCAACCTTTAAAAACAGTAACGATTATGAAAAGAAATGAACTGATGGCACTGATTGCCACAACAATATTGATGTTTGCCGTATGTATGTCAGCATCGGCTAAAGGAAAGAGAAACGTAGAGCGCGGAATGACCAAACAAGAAGTAATAGCCATTCTTGGAGAACCTAAGCTCACCAGTTTCGACATGTATGGGGACAAATGGGAATATGCTAAATATAATAATCTGTTTGGAGATTCCAAGTACATCACGGTCTTCTTCGACAGAAACGGAAAGGTTGTGCAGTACGATACAAAAATCATAGAACTAAACAGCCAAACATCGAATGTACAGCAGCCACAACACCCTACCCCACCCATCTACGATGGAAAATGTGATCCAGATGGCAGAATAGATTACGGCTATTGTCTCGATGATGCTTCCTTCTCCAAACTATATAATAAGGTGAAGAAGGCAAGCTTTGATGACAACAAGTTCGACTTGATAGAAGTAGCAAGTCTCGGATGCTATTATTCCTGTGCCCAGGTCGTTCGCATCATGAAGATTTTCTCTTTTGATGACAGCAAGATGAAAGTCCTCAGCATGATGGCTCCCCGCATAGTAGATTTGCAGAATGCAACAGATATCTATCGCATATTCACCTTCGATAGCGACAAGGAAAGAGCAGCGAATATCCTACGAAATTGCAGATAATCCCTGCAAGACTTGCATAATCATAATTCGAAATATAAAAAAAACGAACAGTCTCACTTTAAGTTTTTTATGGCTATAGCTACGTACTATAGTTGTTCAAATAACTTTAGTACGTAGCTATAGCCAAAGTTAGTTAGCACCAAGAGCAGAAAATAACTGACCAAGGCCATTGCTTCAATTAAAGAAAACTCACTTTTTCAAGTGGATTAAACAATTATCCTTTATAAGCCCACTCAGGAGCAGATAGTTCTTTACTCAATTCTTGCTCCATACTTTTCAATTGTTCCACAGAACTGTTAATACCCGCCTGCGCCTGCTCAATGGTCTGCATATACTCTTGGCAGGTGTTGTTTACAACAGTTATACAGGTACTGCTAAACTGTTCAGACTTCTTGTCCTGCCAGTTATCATTCAGAATTTGATTATTTCGATTGAACGCTTGCACATATTGGTGCATTTCATCGAGTAGCATCTTCAACTGTTTCATTGCTTATATTGATTTAGTGCATCAATGGCTTTCTTTAAGAAATTATTACCCTCATCCCTGCTATTCTCTAACTTGTGCCTTTGACGGTTGCTCGTCCAATCTACACGTTCACACTCTCCATGAATCTTCTGATAGAGTTTTTTGGCTGATTCTGCATAGTTTTGTGCTTTCTTATATAGAGCCTTATATTTTTCCAACGCCTGCTCTCGGTGTACCAATTCCAGGCCATCCTTACCCCCACCTCTTTTAACAGATGCTTCGTAGTCCGTCTTTGCGTGAGCCAATTTCTGTTGGGCGATATTCAGGTGATCCTGTATTTTGCGTTCCAAATCTTGAGCCTCATTATCTTTCTGAGCAAAGAGGTCACGAAATCGGTATGTCATCTGTATCGTTGACTCCATGAATCTGTTATAAACAGTGGAGTACGACTCTAAGAGCCGTACTTCCTTTACCTTTACATCTCCGTTTGCCATCGTGCGCTTATCTTATACTCTGATATTCCATCAACTTCGAGGTTATCTTAGCAATGTAGTTGGAGTACTCCGTAAACATCTCCGACATCTTCTTGATATCCTGCACACTGCGATCGAACTGCTCGCGAAACTTATCATTCTGCTTATCTTGCCATCCTTCGGAGACGGCATTCATACGCTGCTGAGCAGCCTGCATCGTCTGATACATATTCTGTCCCAGGTTCTTAATATTCTTACCAAACTGAGCCAACTGCTCAATGTTTTTTACACCAGCATCACTTGCCATAATCTTATATTTTATTTGTTGTTGTTAGAAATCAAACGGAGTAAACAGAGTATAGCTATTATTCGTCTCGTTATAATAAATCGCTCTCAGACGTTCAATATCAGAAGAGAGGTTTTCGAGCTTCAAATCATCGCTCATACCAAGAGAATTAACGGCATTTTCATCACTCTTCAGCATGATGAGATGATGGAACATGTTGAAGAAATCCTTTGCAGACATATAGTCAGAAAAGAGCAATTGCTTTGGCTTATCGATTTGCAGAATGACATGTACACCAACCTCTGCACCATTCTTCAGAATATACTCTATTGCCTTCTGATAGCTATTGAAGTTCATACTACCACTATCGCCAGCAGTGAACATACTGCTGTCAAATCCAAAGTCGTCAGCTGCAACGGTAGGCTTGGTAAATGCAATCTCCATATCCATGCGTAGCTCTCTGAATCGCTCCTGTCCAAGTATATACAGTACAGTCGGTTCTGCTGTTCTTTCCATGATAGAATTAGCAATATTTACCAGTTCACCACCACAATTCTGTGGGTTCAGCAGTTCAATCTCTCCCTTGTTTTCCCAGTCGTTAAGCATCTTTGTGGTATTCCGCTGCTCTGCAGAGAGACAATTAATGACCTTAATCTTGATGTTTTTGTTTGAAATTCTCAGACTCTTGATAGAAGCCATTGTTGTACGCGATACTTGTTCCTCATCATTAATGCCAAACAGCATAACGTTGTCTGCATATTCATTTCGCAATGGAATGACAACAGGCTCCATCTTCGTATCAATAGAGCGACCAAAGGCTATTGCGTCACCTTTCTCAATGAGTAGATTCTTCACCTCGTCGTCAATCTCAAATATCTGCGAACCCACGAAGTAGAATTGCTCATTCTTTGAAGCCTTCGTCTTGTCGTTAATCTTCTTGATGATCTCAAGAGTCTGTGAGGTTGGTAAATAGGTAGATTTGAATACTACATCATGATCAATGTCATGATGAAGGACCTGTCCTGTCTTCAGTCCACTTGTAGTATCCACAGAACCACGAACAAGTCTCTCTGAATCGCTTGGCGAACACTTCAGCAAATAGAAGTCCGAGATATTGTTGAGAATCTCACTCGAAATCTCAGCCTGAGCAATAGTCTGTGTAGCCAATACAAGGTGTACTCCTTGGCTACGGCCTTCCTTCGCAATCTTCTGTAGAATCTCAGAAATCTCACGATATAGTTTGGTATCCTTACTATTCATCGTTGGGAACATCACATGACACTCATCTGCAATAAAGACGATGCGAGGCATCTTCTTTGTAGGATTCACCTGATTATACTCCACAATATTCGAAACACCACTTGCCCTAAGTTGTTTACCACGTTCGCGCATCTTATTGCTGATATCGCGCAGAATCTCCAACGTAATCTGAATATCAGAGTTGTCAACAAGAAGTGCCTTCACGTGCTTTTCTTTACGATAGCGATTGAACTCCACACCACCTATTTTGAAATCCATCAGGTAAAGTTCCAGTTCATCAGGAGAATACTTGGCCATTGCACCAATAATGACATCATGTAGGAAAACAGACTTACCCGTACCAGACTGTCCAATGATAAAGCAATGAATATGGCTGACAGTGTCGATAGTGAAATCCACCAATTCACCATTCTCTGACGAGCCAACAGGAATTACCATCGCTTTACCAATAGTTTCGAATCCCTTCGACAATATCTTATCGTAATCCACGCTTGCTACAGCTACCTGTGGCAATTCTGCACTCTCGTTAATATAGTTGAAGCAGGCTTTTGCCAAGATGGGGTTATCAAGAATTGGCGTGCAGCGGATGAAGGCATCCTTCGAATAGTTGCCAAAATTCTCAGCCTCCAATACCTGATAGAAATCCTTCAATGCCATCAGCGAATCAATGTCTCTATCGCTCTTACAATCCAAATTATTCATCAAGATGAAATATATTCCACCTTTATGGCCATTTTCAAACAGAGCATCCAAGTCACTCATTTCATTGACGCACTTCTGATAATCATTAATCACCACAACATCGTAAGGCACAACCACTCGATTCTTGCTATCGTTATATTTAGCAACATCGCCATACTCTTCCAATGCCTTCGCCATTTTTTCTCGAAGCGAATCCTTTAGGTGGTTCCAGTCATTAGAGCTACTAATTAGTTTGCCATATATCTTCTCGTCCAAGTTTCTCGTCAGGAAAGAAGCCTGAGCAGAAAAAGTAAGGTCAACGAAATGGATATTAATGCTTCTACTTGGAAGTGACAAAAGCATGTCAACAACCAACTGATTCAAACGAGCCTCAGCCTTATTTGCCGATTTGTTTGAGTAGTTAATTACAAAATTTTGACCAGATTGGCCTCCCATCCATTCCATAATGGTAGGAGTTTCAAATGTCTGTATGCCAATTTGGTCTTTCGTATGTAGACCATCTGGTAAATAAGGAACAGATGTTCTTCTACTAACATTTTCTCCAATTTTCCCAAAAACTAACTGAGCCTTTTCTGAAGAAAATGCTTCAATATTAAACTGGAAAAGGGGAATATAATTATCCCTTACTGACGTTAGTAAAGAATTATTGCTTGTTGAATCAGAATTGGTTGAAAAGATTTCAACTAACTGCTTGATCTGTTTGATTGTTTTCATTTTTCAACATTTTAAATTCTCAATCAAGAGAGCCTATTTATTAAAATAATCTAACACTTTTATCACAAACCATCTTACTGCCAAAAATGGCAAGGCTGTGAAAAAAATACTTACATAATCATCGATAATTAAACCTTCACAAACATATGGCAGAAAAAGAATTGACAGGACGATGTCAATTATCTTGTCTCTACGTTTCTTCTTCCTAATTTTCTCTTCAAGTTCGTCTTCTTCTTCCTCTTGTATTCGTTTTTTCTCTTCTTCCTTCCATTTTCTCTTAATTATTTCAATCTTTGGCATAACTTCTTTTCTCCAAAGTTCTGAACAACGTACTGATTTCTCGTTTAACGTATTTCTTGCAGAAGCAAAAATTCCTGCAATATCAATACTCGAAAGGAGAGAGCATCCATCAATTTCTATAACTTCTAAGACATTTGAAAGATTTATAAGACTACTAGTTTCATTTAGTTTACTTTGTATCATTTGATACATAGGATTATTCTTTTCAACTGCCCCATATTGAAGCCATTTCAGCGCATTCGAATAGTCTCCAGAGCCCATCAAAATCCGAGCTACAGTTATACATGAAACTGCGTCCTGACAAATTGCTGCAATTTCAAAACAAGCTTTCTCTTTTTTTTCACCACCTTTTGCGTAATCTTCTAAAATTGTAGTTATTGCATTGTTGAGAACTCTAACAGGAAAGTTCCATTTGTTGAGCCATCCTCGCAATGTCTCTCTTTCTTGTTTTACGTTCTCGATATAGGAATCATCAGAACCATCTACAACACCACCAGCAGCTTTTGCATAATACATGAAAGCCGCCGAGTAGTCGCCATCTAACTCTGAGAGAAATCCTAACATTCGCTGAGCGTCGTGATCATTCAATAATGATTGGGATGAGAATTGTAACTTGGCTTTTTTGAAGTCTATAGCTGTGGTAATACCAAGCAAATAAACCATTCCCATTTGGAAACACGCTTTTGGGTCCCCATTTTTCGCACTTTCATTCAGTTTAAAACTATTTCTGAATGTTTCTGCGATTAAATCTTTTAAGGAAGTAATATATTTGTCCATATTTAATAGTATTTAATGAGCCAAAGAAACATCATCCCCCGTAATAGGATCCTTTGGAGAAGTATCAATTTTACGACTGAGCAAATTCTTCAATTCCTCAAAGAGGCCGTGCTTTTCTATTTTTGATAGCAAAACTTTCAATCTTTCATCACCTAAAGCTTTCTCACCTTTACCATTTAATATGTAGATATCAACTACTTCCCCAAACAACTCACGTTCTGAATCAGAAAAACCAGCCTCAGACATTATTTTTTCAATTTGATCTCTGTAATACATATACATTAATTTTAGAAAAACAATATTAAGGTCCAAAAGCGAAAAGTATAGACAGAAAAAGGCGTGGACCATTTACTTCGGATTACGTTTCGGAGGTATCGCCAAACACCTTAAGCACCATAATACGAGTAAAAGCCCACGCCATATTGCAGACGTGAGCGACTAACTTTTACTCTCCTGGTGCTTCAGTTAAATTGGCGATTTTTCCGAAACCAGATCGTAAAGCTAACGCTTCAATTTCCTATATGTCTTTATTTGTTTATGTCATATTCTACAATTTAATTGTTTAATATACCGCAAAAATATAGAAAATCATCCACACTACCAAACATTTTGGAAACTTTTTTAGTTTTAATCCCAAAAATCGTCTAATAGTTTATACGGCGTGGGCAACGAGAGTTGTTTCTCATCGTTGGCAAAGGTACAAAATAAAAATGAAAATGGAAGAAAGGAACTCCGACCATTTCTTCCATTTCCATTTTTTCGCTTTAAGGATTCGCCTTTTTACCATTATCCTGCATCCTACCAAACACATATCCTACTACACTCTGAAATTTATTCTCTGCATAAGCAAAGAGCAATGATTCCTCCACTTCGGGATACTTTGCATGAAAATCTGATGTAATCTTCATGACCTGATGATGAAATTCTGAACTTTTTGTCTTCCATGCCAATCCTACTGTTGGTGATGGAAAAATGGAATCACAAAAAGAACTTATTGTCTGTCTATAAGCTTTATCCAATGCGGCATCCATCTCCTTTTGCCAATTGTGGCTCTTCACTATCTCCTTTTCTTCCGAAACAGAACCCGAAAGTGGAGGATTCTTCACGACTACTGCCTCTGCGGTAACCTTTTCCATTGAATCCTGCAAACTCGGGGCCGGGCGTTTTTTACTATCAACCAACTTTTGGTTTCGGGGTGTTTCCTTTGCTTCATTTGGCAAAGGCTGAAAAGGATTTGCCAAAGCCAACAACAGAACAACAGAAACGGCAAAAACAATGGAAACGGCTGCCACTATTTTCTTTTTATTATAGTTTCTTACAGATAAGGCTTTCTGTAATTCCGCAATAGTCTGATAACGGTCTTGAGGATTTTTATTCAAACACCTTTTTATCACCTTATTATATACAGGAGGATGTGGCAACAATTCCAATATTTTGCCTACAGCATAAATATCTGTTCTAACATCCACCTTCCTACCGGCAAGCTGTTCTGGTGCAGCATACTGCGTAGTATATCCAGTAGAATCAACAAAAGTATCGGAATAACAGCATCCCAAATCTACGACTTTCACATCACAACCAATGCGAGTCAACATGATGTTCTCTGGTTTCAAATCGAGATGAAGGACCTGATTGTCATGAAGATATTGCAAAGCACTTAATAATTGACCAACAAACTTATCAAAATGTTCTGCATCTTCAAAGTATGTAGGATGATTTTTCAAGAAAGCCAACAAGTCCTCTCCATCTACATACTCCATTAAGATTTCATCATCATGAAAAGAGACATACCTTACAATATTGGGATGCTCTAATCGAAAACCTATTTCAAATTCTTTCCGTAAGGCCTCCCGAAAAAGGATATTGTCCTCGTGCTCTTTTTTTAGCTTTTTCAAAAAATGAAGTTTACCATATATCTTCACACGATAAGCCTCACATATAAAGCCTGAAACGGGCAAGGGTTCTGCCAAACAAGACTGCTGGTTATCAGAAAAACAAGAATAATCCATCATTTCTCTATCAGCTTTAACGTATCTATTCCTGAGATAACGCATGAGGAGTACGCTCATCATTTGTAAATCCTAAAAGGCGCTTTAGAGTTGTAGCACCAATATGGATTCCTAAATTACTCTCTATATCAAGCGAGAGAAATTCACAGTCAGACGGCAAATACAAATCATTCCCCGACTTTTTCCGTAACATCTTTATTATAAATTCAGGTAATCGCATAGTTTTCGTTTTTTAGTATTATCTTGAACCATAGTTCACTATGCTACAAGACAAAAAATCATCAGTTTTCCAAGACCTTAGAGACACCTATTTATTTGCCGATTGACTCAACACATAGTTATGTCGCCCTAAGTGGCGGTAAAGGTAAGTATTTTTTTGCTTCTATGCAAGAAGATAAGTAAAAAAACGAAACATCGAAGTGCTGTTTTGGTACTTTGTAGGGATTTTCCTTTTACAATTAGGGAATTATCCCCATGTTTAAACAATGGAAATGAGTAACTTTGCACTGACTCTATAAAAGATAAGAGCTCTACTTTCAAAAAAAGGGAAGTTAGAGAAGTGCTATAAACACCAACCTTCAAAAACAGTAAAGACAATGAAGAGAAATGAAGTAATGGCAATTATCGCCACCAGCCTGATGCTCTTTGCCTTATGCCTCTCGGCTTCGGCTAAAGACAGAAACGAGAAAGTGATCAACTACAGTACAAGAATTGACGATGACAACAACCGCAAACCAACGGTTACGGTTTGTCCGGAACGTCCTACCCCACCAACTCTCGGTCCGGCATTCTGTCCCGAAGAGGGAACACGCTATGGTTACAGTCTCAGCAACCAAAGCTTCTCCATACTATATAATAAAGTGAAGAAGGCATCGTTCGATGACAACAAGTTCGACCTGATAGAGGTCGCCAGCTTAGGATGCTACTACTCCTGCTCACAGGCTGTCAGACTGATGAAGATTTTCACCTTTGACGACGAACGGCTGAAAGCACTCTCCATGATGGCGCCCCACATCGTTGATCCTCAGAATGCGACCGACATCTATAAACTGTTCTGCTTTGACAGCGATAAGGAAAAGGCTGGAGAAATCATGAGAAAGTGTTAATAATTGTTCCCCCCTCACGACCTTACTCCATCGTGGAAATCGTGACATCAGAGAAATCATTCATATAGTCGAGCATACAAAGGGTATGGAAACCGCGTTTAGCCTTCAGTTCCATGCTCACCTCCAAAAACTCGCCCTTGGACGTGCGACGGTCTTTCAACTCATAAGAATGGATCTCTACATTGTCTTGTTTCAGACTCTGGATGAGCTGCTTCACACTATCTATCGAGGGAGCCGAAAAGGACAACTCGATCGTGGTGGTTCCCAACTGTGGTATCAGATAGTTGAGCACCTCAAGTCCCAGGAGCACCATCGCGGTCGTGATGACGGCGGCGACAAACATGCCCGTTCCGCAAGCCAGACCGATGGCTGCTGTCACCCATAAGCCGGCAGCGGTGGTGAGTCCTCTCACCACATTCTTCTGGAAGATGATGGTTCCTGCACCTAAGAAGCCGATGCCCGACACCACCTGGGCTGCTACACGGGAAGAGTCTTTCAGGTCGACGCCAAAACCATATTGCGACACCACACAGAAGAGGGCACTTCCCAAGGCTACCAGGAAATGGGTGCGAAAGCCTGCCTCCTTGGCACGATACTCACGCTCTATACCTATCGCTCCGCCCAAGACCATAGCCAACGTCAGCCTTACCATCAGTTCCATATAAGTTGCATCCATAATTGTATTTTTTGTTTGTAATTTGCTGCCAAATATAAGCAAAAATTATGGGAAAACAACTTCTATCTGCCACTTTTTTACCCGACAAGCACATTTTTTCTCTTTATTTGCCATTTCAACGTTACTTTCTTGCGAAAATTGACTTTTTATTTGTATTTTTGCAAGCAGACAGAAAAGATTAATACATTATATAATAAACATGGCAACAGTTGACGACAAGAAGATTATCTTCTCTATGGTGGGAGTATCCAAGATTATCCCACAAAATCAGAAACAAATTCTGAAGAACATCTACCTATCGTTCTTCTACGGAGCAAAGATCGGTATCATCGGTTTGAATGGTGCCGGTAAATCTACGTTGATGAAAATCATCGCAGGACTTGAGCAACCTACCCAGGGTGAGGTGGTTTGGAGCCCAGGCTACTCTGTGGGCTACTTGCCTCAGGATCCTCCGCTCGACGAGAACAAGACCGTGAAGGAGAATGTGATGGAGGGTGTGCAGAAAATATACGATGCACTCGCTGAATACGAGGACATTAACAATAAATTCGGACTCGAGGAATACTATGGCGATCCCGACAAGATGGACAAGCTGATGCAGCGACAGGCCGAGGTGCAGGACATCATTGATGCTACCGACGCCTGGAACATCGACTCTAAGCTGGAGCGTGCGATGGATGCACTGCACTGTCCTCCCGGCGACTGGCCCGTAACCAACCTCTCGGGTGGTGAGCGCCGTCGTGTGGCTCTCTGCCGTCTGCTGCTGCAGAAGCCTGATGTCCTCCTGCTCGATGAGCCTACCAACCACTTGGATGCTGAGAGTATCGACTGGTTGGAGCAGCACCTGCAGCAATATGAGGGAACAGTCATCGCCGTCACTCACGACCGATACTTCCTCGACGATGTGAGCGAGTGGATATTGGAACTCGACCGTGGCGAGGGAATCCCATGGAAGGGCAACTACTCGTCATGGCTCGACCAAAAGACCAAGCGAATGATACAGGAAGAGAAGACTGCCTCTAAGCGCCGCAAGACATTGGAGCGCGAGTTGGAATGGGTACGCATGGCACCTAAGGCCCGACAGGCTAAGGGTAAGGCCCGTCTGAACTCCTACGAGCAGATGCTCAACCAGGAGCAGAAGGAACGCGAGGAGAAACTGGAGATCTTCATCCCTAACGGTCCCCGCTCAGGCAACAAGGTGATCGA
>ERZ857745.456-NODE-456-length-63200-cov-3.343163_pt1 | contig 63200 bp, 42 predicted proteins | sample MGYA00519699_ERZ857745 | MGnify/ENA primary metagenome ERZ857745 (study PRJEB31778, sample SAMEA3449357) | human gut metagenome | biome: human gut; feature: human-associated habitat; material: faeces | place: United Kingdom | collected 2010/2012 ... | reverse complement strand
CAACGAAACCTCTTTATTGGGCGGCGCGCTCACAAGCCACACCGAAACGCCCGTAATAACCTGATGGGGACGGCCGGAAAGCTCGCCCAAAATGCGACACGCGTCGTCTTCGTCGACGGGCTTGCCGTAGATCTTTCCGTTCGCCGCAACCACGGTGTCGGCACCGATAATCGCCGCAGCACCCACGTATTCGGGATCGCCAAGCACCTGCTGTACAATGGCGCCCGCCTTGCGCTCGGCGAGCTTTTTGGCGGCCTCCTCGGGCTGGCGCAGCAAATCGGGCTCGAGGGATTCATCAACATCGGCGCTCAGCACCGTAAACGAAACGCCCTCCCGCTCGAGCAGTTCACGACGGCGGGGGCTCCCGCTTGCAAGAATGATTTCAACTTTCTGGGGCATGAACTTTCCTTTCCGGTGTTCTTTCGAACGAAGACCATGTCAATATCGCACGGCAGCGAGGCGCAACGGCTCCCTTCAATGGGCCGTACGTCGCGATGCGCTTGGGCGCATTCCCGAAAGGCACCACCCGCGAATCGCCGCACCAATCTCGTCTTGCCTATATATCTATCGCCGTTCGAGCAAAATAATATTCTCGGCGTGGCTCGTGTGCGGGAACATATCCACCGGCTGCATTTCCACTATGCGCCAACCGCGTTCAGCGAGAAACGCCGCGTCGCGCGCCTGCGTTTGAGGGTTGCACGAAATGTAGACGATGCGTTTGGGCGCAAGCTCGCACGCAGCCTTCAGGAATTCCGGCGTGGAACCCGCACGAGGCGGATCCATCATAAGCACGTCGAGCGGCGCCCCTTCGTCGGCCATACGGTGCATGTATTCGCCCGCGTCGGCCGCAACGAATTCGGCACGCTTGATGCCGTTGTGGCGCGCGTTGTTGCGGGCGTCGGCCACGGCATCGGGGCGCTCTTCGACGCCAATCACGCGCGCAGCACCCGGGTTGCCATCGACGCCACGCGCAGCCACAAGCCCGATCGTGCCCGTGCCGCAGTACGCGTCCATAAGCACCTCGGTGCCCTCAAGCTTCGCCATCTCGATTGCACGACAATACAGCACTTCCGTTTGCGTTGAGTTGACCTGGTAAAACGATTTCGAGGAAATGCGGAAACTCAGCCCGCACAACTCATCGAGAATAAAGCCTGGGCCAAACAGCGTGCGTTCCTTATCGCCCAAAATCACATTCGTTTGACGCGTGTTCACATTCTGCACGACCGTCGTGATGGACGGGTGCTTCTCGCGCAACGCGCGCACGAAGCCTTTCGCGCCAGGGAATTGATCTTCGCGCGTGACCACCGTGACCATGATTTCACCCGACGTATGCCCGACGCGCACCTGCACATGGCGAAGGAAGCCCTCGTCGGTGTCTTCGTCGTATGGCTCAATGCGGAAACGGCGCATGAGGTCGCGAATCGTAAGAATAATGCGCTTGGCTTCGCGATTTTCGAGCAGGCATTCGCCAGAATCGATCACGCGGTGCGTTCCGCGTTCGTACATGCCGCACAAAACACGCATTTGACGTGCTTTTTTGTCCCATATGCCAACATAAGGCGACACGACCTTGTTGCGATAGTAACGCGGGTCGTCCATGCCTAGAATAGGCCGCACCGCCGTTTCGGGATCAAGCAAACCGTCGAAAAGCCCTTCGACTTCATGCTGTTTGCGTTTCAGCTGTTCGGCATAAGGCACGGCAAGCCATTCGCAACCGCCGCATTTGCTATCGATGGGACAGAAAAACGCCCCTGGCACAACGCCCCCTCGAGCACAGCCCGCACGAAGCCCACCGTCGCGACGAACTGATGCGGCCTTGGCGAACTTGGTCGGTTTGCCCGATTTGGACGCCTTTCCCGATTTGTTCGACTTGTTCGGCTTATTCGGCCTGCTCACATCGCTCGGCCCGCCCGGCTTGCCTGGCTTGCCTGGCTTGTCCAGATTGTTTTTGCCGAAACGGGCGTCCATCGAGCGATTTCCGTCCTTGCGGTTCGGCTTCGTGCCGTCGAAGGCGGCCAATTCGTTTTTCGCGGGCGCACCGCCCTTCGCGCCACGGCTTTTCGACGCGCGACGCTCGTCGACCTTTCCTGGTCGAGCACTCGGCTTGCGACGCTGAGCAGCGGCACCGCGTGCCGTAGATGAGTTTTTGTGATTTCCGCTTTTCATGCCTGCCATTCTACTATGCGTCGCCCACACGCGGCACCGTCCATCCGCGGCAACACGCCCCGCACACAGGCATTTTCGCCACACGCGCAACTCGCGTATAATTGGCGGCTGAAAACCCCGCCGCGTGACGGCGTTTTAAGGCCACCCAGAAAGGCCACCCATGTCATCATTTTTCAAAGACCTTCGTGAATTCTTATGGCTCTACCGCCAAGGATTCCGGCCAACCGAATATCTTCGCAACTCCGACCGCATCTCATTGCACGCCTGCGGATGGCGCGCAAACGGAAGCGGGCGCATGAAAACGGCCCGCGACGCCGTCGCCTACCTCGAAGGGTCGATGCCTGAGCAGTGGCGCCAGGTGTACTGCGGTCTCACGCCGTTTCTCGTATCGGATCGAGGCAACGTGCGCCTTATCGACGGGTCCGAGCCGCGCATGATGCTCGCAAACGGGCGCTACCAAATCGCCTACAAGCCCGAAGAGCAGCACCCTTCGCGACGCGGTCGCCGCGGTGGCATGGCCCACAAGAAACGAGTATACCGTTCGGTGCTCGTAGCCATGGCATTCCTCGATTTCAAAAAAGGCGATGCCGAACATGAGGTTCATCACGTTAACGGATACCGCACCGACGATCGCCTGGTGAACCTCATGGTGCTCACACACGACGAGCACACGCGCATCCACAACATGGGGCCCTGTGGCCTAACAGCGCCGCTCGACGATGCCGTGCGCGACGCTGGGCTCCTCGCAGAAGTGAAGCCTATGGGCACAATGAGGCTGCGCCGCATAAAGAAGAAAGCGCTCAAACGCGCGCTCGAGGCGCCCGAGGCGGCCAAAAAAGCGATTGCAGACGACAATGCGAATAATAGCGAATCGCTCGACGCCCCAGAGATTTCGGGCGACGAATCGCAAAAACCGAACCGCGCGGAAATAATCCCCGCTGAAGCGCCTGCTGGCACGTTTGCCTGCAATCCCCTGCCCGTGCTTGACGAGACGGGCGTATTCGTCACACCCGAAGCGCCTGAAATTCTCGCCATTAAGCGCACGGAAGAAGCCCAGCACGAGGCCGAGAAACGCGCCGCCGAAGAAAAAGCTGCGGCAGAAGAGGCCGAGCTAGCGGCGATTCCCGCACGCGGCAACCATAAGGCCGAAGAGAAATCGAGCCTTCAAGCAGCCGCCGAAGAGGGTATGGCCGAAGTAGCCGAAAAAATCGACGCCGCCTGTGTGCGCTCAGGCGCCCGTGCGCAGGAAATGATTAATGGAGAAGGCCCGACCAAGGCAGCCAAACGGCGCGCGAGCAAAAAGCGCGCCGAAGCCCGTCGAGCTGAAGAAAAAGCAGCCCGGCGCGAGGCTCAAAAGCAGCTTGCTCGCAAAAAATCGCAGGTCGAAAGCGGTATCCCCGACGAGGCAAGCGCAGAGGGCGAAACCGCCATCGACGAGGTCGCCGTCGCAGAGGGCGAAGCCGCTATCAACGAAGCCTTCATCGTCGAAGTATTGACGGAAGCGGAGGTTTCCGAACAGAACGAGCTCTCTGGCCAGGGTGTGCCGTCTTGCCAGAATATAACCTCTGAGCAGGGCATTTCTGCAGATCAGCGTACCCCTTCCGATGAGGTCGCCCCCGAAAAGCAGGCATCTCCTTCGGAGCAGACCGATTCCTCAAAACGAGCCTCTTCTTCGAAGCAATCCGACCAGAAACCTGTTAAATGCTGCGAGCATTTAACAGGTTCAGAGCAGGTCGACTCTTCGAAACAACTCAACCCTTCAGGGCGGGCCGATTCTCCAGAACAAGACGCTTCTTCAAGACGTACCTCTTCTTCGAGGCAGCCCGAGCAAAAATCTGTTAAATGCTGCGACCATTTAACAGATTCGAAGCGCGATACGGCAGAGGCCGATTGGGCCGCCGCGCGTGAAGTGCTTGCGCGCGAGACCAGGGCTTACCTGAAAGCGGCACGCAAGCTTTCTCGCAAAGACGATGCCGGCAGCAAACAGTTCGCTTCCGCTGCGAAACCGGTGTATAAGGCGCTCAAGCCCTTCCTCACCTGCTCCGACGAAGTGTGCACTTTCGACGCGTGCCTTGTCTGCATTCGCCTCATCGCGCAAGATGCGCAAACCCGCACACAACACGGACAACCGGAGTTGCCGCAAACAACGCATTCGTTGCTCGGCAATTTCCAAAAGCTCATGAAGGCTTCTGTGCGCAAGCTCATTCGCGCTGACGAAATCGTTGCCGCGTGCACTGAAGAGCTGCTACGCGAAGAGGCGGCCAAGCCGGTTTACAAATCGCTTCCAAATAGCCCCTTGAAGCAATGCCTTGATATCATCAGCTCAAAGAAGCCGAAGGAAGCCGCCGAGCCGGACAAGGCGCCTCGGGCCAAGCCCGAAGAAAACACGATAACGGAAGGCAAGACTTCCGAGGGCAAGCGCCGCCGAAGGAGGCGCCGCAAGAAAGAACACGCCGAAAACAAGGGGTCCGAAAAGCAAAACCGAAGCGCGGAATCCGAAGAAGAAACCAAAGCAGAAGCAGCCCAGTAAGACTCGCAGAAAGGCATCATCATGAATTTCATCGTTCGCTGGCTCATTACCGCCCTTGCCGTTGCGTTTACCGTTTGGCTCGTTCCTGGCATCGGCTTCGCCACAGCAGGCAATTCCGTCATCGACGTCGTGGCGTTCGCGATTGTGCTTGCCCTGCTCAATATGGCCGTGAAGCCTATTCTCCAAGCGCTAAGCCTGCCTATCACAGTGCTCACATTTGGCCTGTTTTATCTGGTCGTGAATACGGCAATGCTGTACTTGGCATCGAGTATCTCGGATGGGCTGTTCGGCGTTGATTTTTATATCGCGTCATTCGGCAGCGCGTTCATCGCAAGCATCGTGATTAGCATCGCAAGTTCGGTTTTGAACTCCATCATCGAATAGGAGCCCGGCAAAAGCGTCTACCCCGCAAAGCGACGTCAATACCGCACGCGTCGTCGCCGCAAACAAAAAAAGGAGCCTTTCGGCTCCTTTTTTTTGATGCGCGTCGTACTTACTCTTCGTCGCTCTTGACCCAAGAGAACATGTCGCGAATCTTCGCGCCCGTCTTCTCGATCTCATGGTTGTTGATGGCCTCGCGCTGCTCGAAGAGCCACTTGTGGCCGTTCTTGCAGTCGGCAACGAATTCCTTGGCGAACTCGCCGTTCTGGATGCGAGTGAGGATTTCCTTCATGGCTTCGCGAGACTGCTCGTTGATGACCTTCGGACCAGCATAGTACTCGCCGTACTCAGCCGTGTTGGAGATGGAGTAGTTCATGAAGTGAATGCCCGACTCGTACATGAGGTCGACAATCATCTTCATCTCGTGATAGCACTCGAAGTACGCGAGCTCGGGCGGATAGCCAGCCTCAGTCAGGGTCTCAAAGCCAGCCTTCACAAGCTCAACGAGGCCACCGCAAAGAACAGCCTGCTCGCCGAAGAGGTCTTCCTCGGTCTCCTGCGCGAAAGTCGCCTTGATGATGCCGGAACGGGCACCGCCGACGCCCCAGCAATAGGACATGGCGATATCCCACGCATCGCCAGTAGCGTCCTGAGCGACGCATGCGAGGTCAGGCACGCCAGAGCCCTCGGTGAACTGACGGCGCACAATGTGGCCCGGGCCCTTGGGGGCACACATGATGACGTTAACGTCCTCGGGAGCCTTGATGTAGCCATAGTGGATATTGAAGCCATGCGCGAAAGCGAGCGTATCGCCAGCATGCAGGTGCGGGGCGATATGCTGCTCGTAAACCTCGGGCTGCAGCTCGTCGGGAATAAGAATCATGATGACGTCGGCTTCTTCGGCAGCCTCGTCCTCGAGCATGACCTTCAGGCCAGCTTCTTCAGCCTTAGCCCAGCTCTTGGAGCCTTCGCGCAGGCCAACGCGAACGTCGACGCCCGAGTCCATGAGGTTGAGCGCATGGGCATGGCCCTGCGAGCCATAACCAATAATCGCAACCTTCTTACCCTTGATGACTTCGGGGTTCACGTCATTTTCGTAATAGATAGTAACAGCCATGGGTTTCTCCTTTTCTTTGACTGCATACAACAACTTTACAAGGGCTTGTCACGCGGCGGAGCGTGCATGGCGCAGTTCCGCACGAGCCGAACAGCACTTAATGTGCTGTTCGTGCGAGCTCAGGACTGTTTGAGCACGTTGCACGTTCCTCCGCGTGCCAAGCCCGGCTGGACAGACCAATCGTCGAAGAATGGCTTCTCTAGTCCTTCGAATTCCTCGACATGGCGATTTTGCCAGTTCGAACGAGCTGCTTCAGGCCATAGGCTCGGAAGAGATCCTCCATCGCCTCAAGCTTGCTTTCGTCACCCGTCGCCTCAATCGTGAGCGAGTTTTTGCCCACGTCCACGATATTGGCTCGGAAGACGTTCGCAATTTCGATAATCTCGTGACGGCGATCGGGCGGTGCGCTCACCTTGAACAGTGCTAGTTCGCGCTCGATAGCGTCTTCGTCGGTGAGGTCGGTAATCTTGTACACGCTTACCAGCTTGTGCAGCTGCTTGGTGATTTGCTCGTAGCCAACCTCGTCGGCGTTCACGATTGCCGTAAGGCGGCTCATCGTAGAATCTTCGGTAGGGGCAACGGTAAGCGACTCAATGTTGAAGCCACGGCGTGAAATCATGCCGGTCACGCGCGAGAGCACGCCCGACTTGTTTTCGACCAACACGGAAAGGATGTGCTTCATTATTCCTCGCCCTCCTTTTCGTCTTTCTTGCCAACGCCCTTGCCGTTCACGCGAACAGCGCCAAGTGTAACGTCAATCGCACCAATCACGTTGTCAAGCGCAGCGCCCGGCGCAACCATGGGATACACGTTCTGGTCGGGCGAAATGGCAACATCGAGCAAATACGGCTTCTCGCTCGCAAGCATGCGCGCAATCGCGGGAGTCACGTCTTCGGGCTTCTCGATGCGCTCGCCTTCCCAACCGTATGCGTCGGCGAGCTTCACGAAATCGGGCACCGGGTCGAGAATCGTGGACGAATAGCGCTCGTGGTAGAACAGCTTCTGCCACTGATGCACCATGCCCAGCGCGCGGTTGTCAAGCAGGAACACCTTCACGGCGGTGTTGTTGATGGCCGCGGTCGCCATTTCCTGGCTGTTCATCTGGAATGATCCATCGCCAGCAACGCACACAACCTGCTTGTCGGGGCAACCGAACTTGGCGCCGATAGCAGCGGGGAAACCGAAGCCCATGGTACCCAAGCCGCCGCTCGAAAGGAACGAGCGCGCATGTTCACGGCCAATGTGCTGGTGAGCCCACATCTGATGCTGGCCAACCTCGGTCGTTACAATGGAGTTGTCGGGGTCGAGCTGCTTGGAAAGCTCGTCGAGCGCAACTTCAGGAACGATCTGGTTCGGATAGTCGTTGAACTGGTCGTCGTAATACGGCCAGCGCTCACGCCATTCGTTTACCGTTTCGACCCATTCGGCATCGACAGGCGTAGCGCCCGATTTCTCGAGCTGGGCCACAATGCCGCCCAAAATGCCCTGGGCATCGCCGACGATGGGCACGTTCGCTTCACGAATCTTGCCAATTTCGGCCGGGTCGATATCAATATGGATGACCTTGGCGTTCGGCGCGAATTCATCAAGCTTTCCGGTCACGCGATCGCTGAAGCGGGCACCGGCAGCAATGATGAGGTCGCATTCCGTCATGGCCATGTTGGCGTATTTGGAGCCATGCATGCCCACAGGACCCAAGCTCAGCGGATGTGAGCTGGGGAAACAACCTTTACCGAGCAGCGTGGTGACCACGGGAATCTGCATAGCTTCCGCAAGCGCCTTCAATTCCTGGCACGCATGGGAGCTCACGATGCCGCCGCCTGCGTAGAGCAGCGGGCGCTTCGAGGTCTCGATGAGCGCGGTCGCCTGCTTGATTTGCTTGGCGTTGCCCTTATACGTGGGGCGATAGCTGGGAATGTTCACGCTATCGGGATAGTGGAACACCATTTCGGCGCCCTGCAAATCGCTCGGAATATCGATGAGCACGGGACCCGGACGGCCAGTCGAAGCGATATAGAATGCCTCGCGGAACGTCTCGGTAAGGTCGTCGGTCGACTGCAGAAGGAAGCTGTGCTTCACGATGGGCATGGTGATGCCCACGATGTCAGATTCCTGGAACGAGTCAGTGCCGATAACGCCGCGCGTGACCTGGCCCGTGATAACCACCATGGGAATGGAATCCATATATGCGGTCGCGATGCCGGTCACGGTGTTCGTGGCGCCCGGGCCGCTCGTTACCAGCACAACGCCAACTTTGCCCGTGGCGCGCGCGTAGCCGTCGGCCATGTGCGTGGCGCCCTGTTCGTGGCGGGCGAGCACATGGTGCAGCTTCTTGCTGTCGTACAGCGCGTCGTAAATTTTGATGGCCTGGCCACCGGGGTAGCCGAACACGGTGTCGACGCCTTCGGCCTCAAGCGAAGCGATAATCGCCTGGGCGCCCGTCATCGTTTTGCCCTCGTGCTCGGTGTGGCTGCCAGGTCCAAGCGGCTTGCCTTCAATGGCGAGCTGCTTTTGAGCCAGCTTGTCAGTCAAGGTGTTCATCATGAGACATACGCTCCCTTGTCGGCGCTTGAAACGAGTTTTGCGTACTTGGCAAGCACGCCGTGGTTATGCTTGGGGGCAGGCGCCACAAAAGCGGCGCGGCGAGCAGCGAGCTCTTCGTCGCTTACGTGCAACTCGAGCTTGCCGCCTTCAATATCAACAGTGACCTGGTCGCCGTCTTCAATAAGGGCGATTGGGCCGCCAGCTGCAGCTTCGGGGCTTACATGGCCAACGCAGGGGCCCTTCGAGGCGCCGGAGAAGCGGCCGTCGGTCAGAAGCGCAACGCTCTTGGACAGGCCCATGCCAACAATGGCGCTCGTGGGCGTGAGCATCTCACGCATGCCCGGGCCGCCCTTCGGGCCCTCGTAGCGAATAACGACCACGTCGCCGGGCTTAATTTCGCCAGCGAAAATCGCCTCACAAGCCTCTTCCTCGCTATTGAAGCAACGAGCGGGGCCGGTATGCGTGAGCATGCTGGGGTCGACGGCGCTCTTCTTCACGATGCCGCCATCAGGGGCGATGTTGCCATGGAGCACGCGCAGGGCGCCCACCTTGGAGAACGGATTGTCATGCTTGCGGCACACCTCGCCGTCGGCGGGCTTGGTGCAGTTGGCGATATATTCGGGAAGCGGGCCCATGCAGGTAATCGCGCTTTCGTCGAGCAGGCCCAGCTCGTTGAGCTCATGCATAACAACCGGCACGCCGCCCACGGCATACAAGTCGATAAGCGGGCGCGGGCCAGAGGGCTGCAGCTTCACCAAGTGCGGCGTGCGGGCGCTTGCGGCATCCCAATCGTCCATGGTGATGGGGTGGCCGGCCGCCATGGCAATAGCGGTCAGATGGAGCACCGTATTGGTAGAGCCGCCGAATGCCATGTCGCATTCCATGGCGTTATGAATTGCCGCCTCAGAAATGATATCCTTGATGCAAATGCCCTTTTCGAGCAGCTCCATGACCTTCATGCCCGCATGCTTAGCCAAGCGCAGACGCTCGGAGTACACCGCAGGGATGGTGCCGTTGCCGGGAAGCGCGATGCCCAAAGCCTCGCACAGGCAGTTCATCGAATTCGCAGTGAACATGCCCGAGCAGCTGCCACACGTGGGGCATGCGGTGTCTTCGTAGTACTTGAGCTGCTCTTCGGTCATCGTGCCAGCACTCACCTGGCCCGCGCCGTCGAACAGGGTGTTCAGATCGGTCGTGGGACCGCAGTTGCAACCAGCTTCATGACCGGGAAGCATGGGGCCGCCGGAAACGAAAACCGTAGGAATGTTCACGCGCAGGGCGCCGAGCACCATGCCAGGGACGATTTTGTCGCAGTTGGGAATGCATACGGCAGCATCGAATTGATGGCCTTGAACAGCGCATTCGAAGCTGTCGGCGATAGCTTCGCGGGAAACGAGCGAGTAATGCATGCCGTCATGGTTCATGGCAATGCCGTCGCACACGCCGATGGTGGAAATTTCGAACGGAACGCCACCGGCCATATAAATGCCGGCCTTCACAGCTTCGCAAATTTTATCGAGGTTATTGTGGCCCGGAATAATGTCGTTGCGGGAATTGAACACCGCGACGAGGGGCTTCTTCATTTCTTCATCGGTAAGGCCGTCGGCCTTCAGCAGGCTGCGGTGGGGAGCACGCGCCACGCCAACTTTAACGGCATCGCTACGAAGTTGCATCGTTTCTTCCTTCTTCCTTCAAGCGTTATCGCTAACCCAAGGAATGCGGTCGACCGAAGAGACTTCGCTCTCGATGCCTTATCACGGAAGGCGCCGGCGTTGCATACTGACGGTGGCGCGCGGTGGGTGTTCCGCGTTGGCCAGCTGCGTTCAGCTTCGCTGCTCGAGGGAGTTTTCGGAGCCGTCCACCGCAGGTTCTCAGTCCGCCTGCTTGCTGTGGGATGGGTTCGTTCCTACTCGCCCTGTCGTCGCATTTATTGAGTGACGTTGATTATACGGAGCGCGACCCCAAGTGCAAGGGGCTATCGCACTTTAATGCGATAAAGTGAACGAATTTCACAAAACAGTTGCGTGAGTTGCGAACAGACAACTTTTCGCTGCGAGCGGAAACCAGTCAGCTGCTCGCAGCGAAAACGCGCGCCACTGGCCGCGAAGCGTCCAAATACGGGCGCCAAACAATTGGCAAGCGAAAAATTTTCGTCAAACAAAGCCCAGCTGCGTCACAATGTCCTCGTGAAAAATATTGAGGAAGTCAAAGGAAGCACCATGTGCGAAGCATGCTCAATCGAATCGAATCAGACGCCGCAGGACATGGCCTACACCCCCGGAAAGCCGTTCCCAACACATCACGCGCAAAACGCAAGTGATTACCTGAATGCGGCGCTATCGGCCGAACGTTGGATTGCAACCTTCGAGCACAGGACGCCCGAAGGCATCTTCTGGCAGCAGGACGCGAGCCAGCCAATCGACCTATCGCTATACAGCGGGTCGGCCGGTGTAGCGTATTTCTATCTGAAACTCACCGAGGTCACCGGCAACGCCGAGTTCGCCGAGAAAGCACGCTGCGGGCTTTCCTACGCAGCCGCGCATTGGCGCGACCTGCTGCTTCCCGAGCAGGCCGCCTTCCAAGATAACCGCGAGGGCGTGCCTGGCGTGCATCTAGGCGCCCACATGGGCGTTGGCGGTGTGGGCCTCGTGCTCATCGAAGGCGCTAAAACCTTCGCGGAAAGCAGAGACGCCGAAAAGTATCGCCGGGCGGCACAAGCAATCGGACGCTTCTATACCGACGAATCTGCGCAGCAAGGCGAAAGCGGCCCCTATTGGACCGGCAGCCCCGCGTTACTGATGGACGGCGGCATTATGCTATTCCTCATCGCACTCTACGAAGCGTTCGGCGATCAGCAGTTGCTTGAATTCATCAAGGCCGCTGGCGCACAATACCTGCGCTGGAGCGCGGAAAGCCCGCGCGGCGGCGTCGATTTCAACGGTGCGGGCATCGAAACCCCATTCGATTGGCCGAATTTCGCCTTCGGGAGTGCTGGATCGGGATATCTGCTCGCGCATCTTTTCCGCATCACGGGCGATGCCCGTTATCTTGAAGTTGCACGCAGATGCGCCGATTTCCTCGACGCCGTAGCCGTGCCGCAAAAACGAGGCAAGCTCATCCCCCACAAATTGGGCGGAGATGACGAATTCACCGTCTTCTACTTGGGATATTGCCACGGCATCGCAGGAACATTGCGCTTCCCCACCCTGATGGGGACCCTCGACAACGATATTCGTTGGGCAACGATGGTCAATCAACTCGCCGACGGAGCCGAAGCGCTCGGCGCACCCGAGCATATGTCGGCCGGCCTTTGGAATACCGTATGCTACTGCTGCGGTCACGCCGGCATGGCGCATACATTCTTGGGTCTCTACTGCATCGATGGGTCGCCACGCTGGCGCGAGTTCGCCACACGCTGCGGCGATATATTGTTGGGCTCGATGAAAACGCACGCCGACGGGTCGGCCTCTTGGCCTTTCGCATGGGAGCGAGTGCACCCCGAAGAGCTCTCGCAGCGCATCGGTTTCTACGACGGCGCAGCTGGCATCGCATCCACGTTGCTCGAACTGTTCATGCTTGAACGCGACGATTATCACTGGCCACGCATGATCGACGACCCCTTTCCCGAGGACCCGCGCCGCTAAACGCAAGCCCATCCCAAGTCGCGCCACCGGTAAAACATTCCACACACACCTCGTATTCAAGCGCCTTGCCGAGGCATGAACGATTGGCATCGGATTGGCAACGCCCGCACAACTGCGGCGTTTCCGCGGCGTTGCGCCCGTACCATAGTAGATGCGCGGAAAGGAAGCTTACATGCAACCATCGAGCACTCTTCAACCCGTCGGCACGCAGCAGCACGTCGAAACCCACCCAGACACCACCGAGGCCGAAGAGCAATCTCTTCCCTCAATCGATTTGCCGCCCGATGCCGATTTCTACGGCGATTACTTACAGAAACTAAAGGAAATTACCTGGCGTTTTGAGATATCTCTCGAGACGTATTTAATGGAGCGCGGCATAAACCGTGAGCGCAAGCCCATTTCATCGTGGAAAACGCGCATCAAGTCGCCCGACAGCATGAGGGAAAAACTCATCAAGCGAGGATACGAGCCTACTGCCGAAAATGCCGTATACGCCGTGCATGATGCAGCTGGCGTGCGCGTGATTTGTCCACTCGTCGACGACGTCGCATCGGTCGCGCAGTTCATTCGCGAGCTCCCATGCTTCGAGGTCGTGCAGGAAAAAGACTACATTTTGCACCCAAAGCCAAACGGATATCGCAGCTACCATATGATTCTTGCGCGCACGAACGATTCGGAACTCGACCCCGATGCAACGAGGCGAGCCGCAGCCAAGGCGGCCATTGAAGCGCAAGAGATTTCCCTGTCGCAGCTTATCGACCAACTGAATACATCGGGCACATTCGATACCGTCGGGTCAAAGGGGGCCGAAGCGCAGACTGGCGATAATCGCTTCGAATTCGGCCGTCGCATGTGCGTCGAAGTTCAACTTCGCACCATCGCGATGGATAGCTGGGCGAGCATCGAGCACGACCTCAAATACAAGAAAGATGTGCCTAACCAAGAGTTTTTACAGGCTGAGCTCAAACGCTGTGCCGACGAGATGGCGGCGACCGATCTGTCGTTGCAAACCATCGCCGACTTGATCAACGTAAAGTAAATCGGCAAAAAGTGACAAAAGTTGCGAATTCGGGGGCGTATTTGCCGGAATCGCCGCACTTCGAGGACCCATACAAGCCGTTTCAGAATAGAGGTTGGCCCTATTTGCAAGATATGTCTTGCAAATAGGGCCAACCTCCCTTGCTTTCAATGCTGAAAAGCCCCCGGATTCGCAACTTTTGGCAAAAACGGGCGCCTCGCTTTACGCTGGCCCAATTCTCGGAGCGTCAATCAAGTTCGCACTCCTCGTCGCACGGAACGCAAACCCATACGCCAACTACGCTCTAGTTGCAAACCTTGCCGGGGTTCAAAATACCCTTCGGGTCAAACGCCTGCTTAATGCTCGACATCAGGGAAAATGCCGTATCACCCACCGATTCGCGCAGGTATTCCTTTTTCGCATGCCCAATGCCGTGCTCGCCAGAAACCTGGCCGCCCAGCTCGTTGCATTTCGCGTACGCCGCATGCATAACGCGCGTCGACTTCTCAAGGAACGCCTCACGCTCAATATTGTTTCCGCAGCAATAAATATGCAGGTTGCCGTCACCCGCATGACCGAACGAGCGAATGAGCACGTCGTTCTCGACGCCCGTATCATGAATAAAGCCCAGGAATTCGGCGATTTTGTCGACGGGAACCACCACGTCCATCTCATCGAGATGCTCGGTTTCGGCCTCGATTACCGTGAGAAACGCGCTGCGCGCCGCCCATACCGCCGCTTTGTCGGCTGGGTGCTCGATAACGAGCGTGTCGAAGGCACCCGCCTCTTCGCCAATTTCGGCCAGCGTTTCGGCGCGCTGAAAAATCTCGTCCTCGTCGTTGCCATCGAGCGTGACCAGGATATATGCGCCGCATTCATTGCCGTCGACCACCGTGGGGATAATTTTGTTCCCCGTGTATTCGGCCGAAGAGTCCACGATATCGCGCTCCATGAACTCGATAGACTGCGGATTTAAACCCGCAAGCTTGATTTTCGGCACAGCGGCAATGGCGGTTTGAATATCGCTGAACGAGAGAATGAAACTCATGTCTTCTTTGGGATTAGGGATAAGTTTCATGGAGAGCTCGGTGATAACGCCTAACGTGCCCTCCGAGCCAATCATCAAATGCAGCAAGCTGTAGCCCGAGCTCGTTTTCGCGACCTCGCGGCCCAGTCGCAGCACCTCGCCGCTCGGCAGAACCACCGTCATGGCAAGCACATAGTCGCGCGTAGTGCCATATTTCACGGCTCGCATGCCGCCGGCATTCGTGGACACGTTTCCGCCGATAGACCCCGTTTTCTCACCCGGATCGGGCGGATACATGAAGCCATGGTCGATTGCATCGGCCGCCAAATCGCACAAGCGCACGCCCGGCTGTACGCGCACGAATAGGTTGTTCTCGTCGTATTCGAAAATTTTGTCCATACGCATGGTGCACAGCGCAATGCCGCCCGCCAATGGCGTGCTTCCACCCACCAAGCCCGTTCCCGCGCCGCGCACCGTTACGGGGATATTGTTCGCACTCGCGAGCTTCATAATGGCCGACACTTCATCGGTGTTTGCGGGAAGAACCACAGCGTCAGGCATGTGCGTGCCGTAAATAGGCATCTCATCGTGCGAATAGTCTTCGTTGATGTCCTCGCCCGTAAGGCAGTTGTCCTCGCCGACGATAGCGGCGAGCTCAGCGACAAGCTCGCCCGTGAGTTCGTTATATTCGACCATGGCTTCCTTCCCATGAGCTTACAGCGCACAGCGACACGCGGCAGAAATCGACCGCAGCGCAATTAACACCGTATAAAGTTTCGTTGTATTCGACGAACTTTAGCACACTAGAGTGCGAATGCAATTCCATGAAGGCGACCTCGTATTAAACGACACCTGCCAGCGGCGAACGGCAGATTGTCAGCCGCGGATGGAAGAGACGGCCACAAACAGAAAGCGGGTCCAACCGCATATCGACAATCGGCCGAGAAGATAACGGTGCCCACTTCGCCGGCCAACGCTAGGCATTACAATATTCAGCTAAGCCCAGAGAGGAGACCGGGTTGACTAATCTTCGAATTCCTTTTCTTACGCTCACCGCGCTTGCGGTGCTACTTCTTTCTTGCGGTTGCTCACCCCAGCAAGAAAAGCTTGGCCCTTGCCCGAACGAATTCGAATCGCACACGCCCATTTACGATCGCGACACTATTTTGTTCCATTACGAATCGTTCAACCATGAGGCAATCGATGAAATCCCTCCCACGCCTGAAGGAAGCGGCGGCGGCCCCTTCGCCGTCCCCTGGGCACTCGTAGGCACCGTTGAGGATTTCGATGGCGCCGGCATCGCAAAAATTAAAGTCGACAGGGACCAATCAAGCGGCTTCATTCTCGACACTGCATATCTCAACGCAAACGCGCCTATCGAAGGCGGCGACGTCATCGCCATCGGAGACAAAATAGAATGCCGTTTTCTCTACAATTCCAACTCGGAAATAATCGATCCCGGGAAAAGCGGCTACATCAGAATCGTAGATTCGGGGTCGGCCTCGTAAAGAAGTCGGCTTTTCGTGGCAATCCACCAGCCGATAAACCGCGCGGCCATTACAATAGCCACATCCAAACCCGATAAATCCCCCCTGGAGGCCGCCCATGATGTGGTTCACCGCCGATTTACACTTCGGCCATTCGAGCATTCTTTCGAAAATGAATCGCCCGTTTGAAACCATCGAACGCATGAATCAAGGGCTCATTGCGGCGATTAATGAACGGGTAGCGCCCAGCGACTCGCTCTATGTGCTAGGCGATTTCGCGTATCAGACAACCGCCGAAAACGCACGCCGCCTACGCGAGCAAATCTCTTGCGAGCACGTGCATCTCATTCGCGGCAACCACGACGATTCGTGGTCGACGGGCGCGGGCGCGGGGATTTTCGAAACCGAGCAGGACTATCTCGAAATCGCTCCCGGCTACGCGCGCGGCCATAAGCTCGTTTTGTTCCACTACCCCATCATGAGCTGGAATGGAAAACGCCGCGACGCCATCGCCCTGCACGGCCACGTCCACTCCAAAGGACCCACCAACAACGAGCGCAACCGCGAGCGCGGCATTCTTCGATACGACGTGGGCGTTGACGCAAACAGCTACGCACCCGTAAGCCTCACAGAAGTTTTGAAATTCTTCGAGGGCGCTCAGTCGCACTCTCGAATGGGATAAGAAGGAACCGAGAGAACGTCCGACGTCACAAGCACCACAGGAGACCCCGCAGCATGAAACCCATCGCGCATATTCGCACCGACCTTCCCCAGAAGTTCGGCATTCCACGCAACAGCTTTCTGGCGCCACATTTGCAAGGGCGCATCGTTTTCGAGCCCGAGTTCGCGCTGAATAGCGCCGTCGCGGGACTCGACGGCTTCTCGCACGCATGGCTGCTTTGGGAATTTGAGAACGGCACGCCAGGCGGAACCGCGCAAGACATTGCAGCGGATGCCGCCACCGACGACAAAAGCGGCACGAACACGAAATGGTCGCCCACGGTGAGGCCTCCGCGCTTGGGCGGAGCAGAGCGCATGGGAGTGTTCGCGACCCGAAGCCCATTCCGCCCCAACCCCATTGGATTGACCTGCGTCAAAATCGACCACGTCGAGCTCACCGACGACGGCCCGATTATCCATGTGTTGGGCGCCGACCTGCGCGATGGAACGCCCATCTTTGACATCAAGCCCTATATTCCCTTCGCCGACTGCCACCCCGATGCGACGGGCGGTTTCATCGACGAAGCGCCCTGGCACGAACTAGACGTCGACTTCCCCGAAACGCTGCAGGCGCATATCGAGGGCGACAAGCTCGAGGGTCTCGTGGAGGTGCTGCGCCAAGACCCGCGCCGCGCCGGAAGCAAGCACGACCCAAGCCGCGTCTACCATTTGGCCTTTGCCGCATATGACGTCGCTTTCACCGTAGACGGCGATGCGCTGCATGTGATTGGGGTCGCAAGCGCATAGGTGATATGAAGAGGGCACAAAAAGCTGGACGCCCCTCTTGCATACGCTTCTACAGATTGGGCCGACAATAGAGAAAAGGCCAAGGACCGAAGCCCTTGGCCTTTCGATTCATTCCGAATGGAAACCGTACGCCAAATGAAAGGCCTACTTCTTCCAAAGTTTATTGCCCGCCTTGAGCGTGAACGGAACGAGAACCGCAGCGACAACATACAGCGCGATAACCACCATGAAGCAGCCATCATACGATCCGGTGTTGTCGTAAATCAGGCCATACACCGTGAAGGAAATAGCGGTTGCGATGAAAATGCCCGTGGAAACCCAGGAATAAATCTGGGAATAATTGCGCGGGCCGAACGTGCCGCGAGTGAGCATCGGCGCGATAACAGTAAGACCTGCGTAGCCGAAGCCGAAGATTGCCATGCCTGCATAGAATACTGCCTCGTTTGCGCCCGATTGCCATGCGAGCGTGATGCCCAAAGCGCCACCAATCGTCGCGATAAGGCCCGTCCACTGAATGCCGATTTTGTCATTCAGCGCGCCCAACAGCAACTTGCCTACGATGCCGCCGACCATGATGATTGAAACGGCCATAGCGCCAACGGAAGCACCAAGCTCGCCATGCGCACAGAAAGCCGGAATCTGTTGGAAGAACGCCGCGCACATGCAGAAGATGCCTGCCACAAGAATCAGCGTGTACATCGCGGGAGACTTGCGAGCCTCTTCGATAGTGGCGCCTTCGTTCTCGGCAGCAGCAACCGCAGCCGCAGCTTCCTCGGCGCTACGCTCTTCGGCATCTTCCCCAGTCTGGGAAGCGCCAAAAGGCAGAACGTTCATGACGGAAGGCGACTTGCGCACAAACGCGGCGCACAGCACGACCGAAGCGACCGTGGTAACGAGAGAAAGCACCAAGCGCGCCGTCTGCCAGCCATATGCGCTAATGAGGGCCTGGCCAACTGGGCTCGCAATGGCAGCGAGCAGGGAAAGCGTTGCGGCAGAGATGCTCACGGCAATGCCCGCGCCCTTCTCGAACCAAATGTTGATAAGCACCGGAGCCGCCAGATACATGAAGAACGCGGCGGTCACACCGAACACAACGCCGTACAAATTCCACTGCCACAACTCAGTGGCAAAAGCGGACGCAACCGAGGCCAAGCCAAAAACAGCCGACACGGCGGTCATAATCCAGCGCGGATCGTACTTCTCCAGCAACTTGCCAGCAAATGGTGCGCAAATCGCCGAAACGATAGGCTGGATCGTTCGATACATCGTGGTATCGGTCTGGCTCCAACCAAACTGATCCATAACGGGAGCAACAAAAATACCCGACGTGTTGGCGATGATGCCCGTCGGAATGGAATAAAAACCTATGCAGCCAATGAGCACGAGCCATGCCCAAACCGACCCGCTTTTCACCTTTGACATACGGTCCCCTTTCGAACTTTGCGCAATACGCGCAACCCTCTTCATGCTCAAAAAACTATACGAATCGGCCTTTAACAAACTAAACACGGCCATATGCCGAAAACCAACGCGTATACCTTGTTTTCGAGCAATTAACGTGCCATTTCCCCCTGAAAAACGGCCGGACGATATGCTATAAATGCTTTTGTTAGCTTTTTGTTTAGGTTTCGTTTCAACCATCATAGTCAGCACGAGGACACAACCCACCACACGAAGGAAAATCATGGCCGATGACGTCATTCGCGTAGAAGTTCTTGGAACTCCGCGCATCCTTAAAAATGGAGTCGAAACATCCTTCTCGCGCAAACGCGTACGAGCCCTTTTGTTCTATTTGGCCACCGAACTCAAGCCTGTTCCGCGCACCACGCTCGCATGGCTTTTCTGGCCCGACAAAAGCCCGCAGGTCGCAAGCCGCAACCTCAGCATTCATCTTTCGTATTTGAAAAATGCCCTTTCGGAAGACGCCGTCATCTCATCGCAAGGCACCATCGCCCTTGCCGAAGATGTCGAAAGCGATGCGCGCGATTACTTCGCGTTTGCCAATAACCCGAACCGAAATGGCGACCATAACCCCCTCGGGCTGTTCCGCGGGCCATTTCTGGACGGCTTTTCTATCAAAGACGCTGACCCGTTCGACCAATGGGTGAGCTCTGAAGCTCAGCAATGGAGGAATCGTTCAATTGACGCCGCACTCGAGCGCTCATTTGACCTCGAAATCCAAAAGCGATACACCGACGCGCTTGCCACTATCGAACGAGCCATTTCGGAAAACGAAATTCGTGAAGACCTCTACCGGCGCGCCATGTCAATCATGGAAAAGGCCGGCATGCGCGCCCAGGTTGGCGAATTGTATCGAGAGCTCACCACGCGCCTTAACGACGAACTGGGCCTGCCTCCCTCAATTCAAACCGTCGAATGCTATCAATCAATCATCGGGTCCAACGATTCATTCACCGCGCATGTCAAGAAATCGGGGCAACGCGCACTCAAAGAAAAGGATATGCCCTTCATCGACCGGCAAGAACGCGTCGACCGCGCCCTTGCCGCGCCAAACGGGTCGTTCGTGCTCGTTACCGGCGAAACGGGAATCGGCAAAACCCGCTTTCTCAAAGAGCTCCCGCGCCAAACGGACGAACGGCGCATCGTCGTAAAATTCACCCAGCAAACGCGTGAGATACCTTTTGGCGGCCTCATCGATTCGATTAAAGGGCTTACCACCGCTTCCGACTGGCCCAAAATCGCCCTGCGCGCACAACGCATCATGGGCGACGAGCAATGGGGGCGGCTACGCTGTCTCATTCCTTCAATTGACATCAACGTTGAACGCCCCGCGTCCACGTTTGGCCTCTCAACCTCCCAAATTCAAGAAACCATCGAGAACTTTTTTCGCGTTTTAGGCGCAGATTGCCATCTTCTTTTCATGTGCGATGATATCCACTACGCCGACGCAGCCTCCCTCAAGGTTCTCTCACGCGCCATAAACGATCAAACATTTCTCTCTGCGCGATTCATTGCAACGTTCAACCCGATCATTCCAGCGCCGCGCACCATGGCCCTGTTCAATGAACTCCAGCGCAAGGGCATTTTGCTCAGAATCGAGCTCACCAAAATCAGCGACGAACGCATGATGGACATCTTACTGTTCTTCTTCCCCGATATCGATGAGCAAACCGCCCGCAAACTCATCACCTTGGCCGACGGAAACCCCTTCTTGATGAAGACAATCATTCAGGGGCTCGATTCCGGCTATACGGAGTTTTCGGGAAAGGCATCGCTTCAGAATCTGTTTGAGTACACGTTCCAATCGCTTACGACCGACGCCGCCCTCATCGCCACCCTGCTCGCAGTGCACAATGCGCCCTGTGATGCCGAGCTATTCAGCGCTCTTTGCGAGAACGACACGGGCAAAGCGCTATTCGACGAACTCTCGTCAACGGGCATCGCCGCTCGCGACGGCTCGGGCCGAATCGTGCTCCTCAATAAGCGCATGCAGGAATTTCTCGTTTCCCGCCTTGCCCGAGATTCGCGCAGGCTCGAGTCAGCGCATTTTCGTTTGGCCCAAACAATGGATGCGCTCTACGGTCACGCCTCGTCGAACATGCAGGATATCGCCATTTGTCGCCACTACAGTTTAAGCACCCAACCACAAAAATGTGGCCCCTATGCGGCGAAGGCTGGCGATTATCTGCTGCAAATTGACGAAATCGAGGCAGCAATCAAGTATTACAAGCTCGCCGTAAAACACCTTGAAGGACCCGAGAAACTCGACGCTTCCCTTATTCTGTATATCAATATGACCCATTTGGGCAAAACGTATGAAGCCGATTTGTATCTGCAAAGCGCGATTTCCATTGCCCAAGCAATGGGACGAGACGACTATGCACTTACATTTGAGGCCGCAAGGAAGCTCAACGGCGTTCCCGAGAATGAAGAAGTGCGCGCCGGCGTTATTCCGTGCTATAAAAAAGCCCTCGACCCCGAGATTCGCGCATCGCTCCTCAAGGCCGAGCAGCTCGCAACCTGCAATGGCGCTTCACCGCTCCTCATAAGCTATATCCTGGGATTTCTTTCATCGTGGTATATGATTGTCGGCGATTTCGATTCCTCCATCGAATGCCTCAACCGCATCGTCGGTTTGAGCCTCTGCCAAATCCCAACAACGAATACCAGCTCAGGCCTATCGTTGTTCTTTTCGGCCCTTGTTACGCTCATTTCGCTTATGAAAGAAGGTCCCAATCCGCGAATCTTCGATTTGGTCAAGCTCGCAGAAGAGTCGTTCGAAGAAACGCCCATTCGAAGCTTTTCGTCCTCATCGGAGGGCATCAAATCGATGCTCGCCTACATCATGGGCAATAAAGAAGAGGGCGACCGCATGACTGAAAAGGCGATTGCGCTGCTCGAAACCGGCCACAACGAGCCCATGCATGCCGCAATGCTGACAACCAAGGGAATGCTGCAGCACAAAAGCAATCCTGCTCAAGCATACCTCGCAAATCACGAGGCCTATCGTATCGCGAAACGAATCGGGGCGAACTATTCGCTCATCAGGTCGCTTATCGGCCTTGTAGTCACAAGCCCAACGAAGCAGGAGGCTGCAACGTATTTGGCAGAGCTTCGAGAACTCGCTGGCAGCATCGGAGATGCAAACCTCTATGAGCGCATTGCACATTGCGCCGCAGCGGTAAACGCGAAGGGCGAATAGGACGACGCGTTTACCGCTCAAACGCCGGCTGAAAACATGGGATATCGTTTTCGCCCCAAACGCAAGAAAGCCCTCGATAACGAGGGCTTTCTTTGTTGGTTCGGGTTTGCAGCCCCGAACCACGCATTCCTTATGCCTACCCGCCTAAGCGACGGGCATACGTGGGGTGTTTATTTCGCCCAGGACTTGCGGCCCATGGGGACAATAACCAGCGACAGGACGATGACGAGCACGTAGAAGACGACGATCATCCAGAAGGCACCAGCGAAGGAGCCCGTGATGTCGAAGATCTGAGCGTAGATCAGTGCGGAGAAGCCGGAGAACACGTTCAGGCCGGTAGCGACCATCGAGAAAATGTTCGCGTAGTCCTTGTTGCCGAAGGCCTGGCGACAGGTCATCGGAGGAACGATGTTCAGCGCGGAGTAGCCAACGCCAAACAGGGCAACGCCAACGTAGAAGCCCATGACATTCGCGCCAGAGAGGAAGGCGATAGCGGCACCAGCGCCACCCAGAACGCCAGCGATAACGCCAGTCGCGCGGGCACCAATGTGGTCGCACAGCCAGCCCAGGCCGAACTTGCCGATGATGGAAGCGACCATGGCGATGGAAACAGCCATTGCGCCGACGGCAGCGCCGAGTTCGCCCGTGGAAGCGTAAGAGGCGAGCTGCTGAACGAAGGAAGCGGAAATGACGAAGAAGCCAGCCATGACGATGAGCAGCCACAGAGCAGGGTTCTTGCGAGCCTGAGCGACGGTTGCGCCCTCATCGGCACCAACGGCGATCTGGGAAGCAGCCTCGGACTTCTTCTCCTCGACGGTGCCGTAGCCCCAAGGCAGAACGCCCATTTTCTCGGGGGACTCACGCAGCAGGGCCGCGGTCAGGCCACCGCCAACGACGATAACAATCACAGAGCAGATGATACGAGCGGTCTGCCAACCCATGCTCGCAATCCAGCCATTGATGATGGGCGACATGATGGCGCCGAACAGCGACACCATAACGCCGATAACGCCAATCACGGTGCCGTTGGACTTAGCGAACCAGCGGTTGACCATGGTCGGGGTAGCGATGTACATCCAGAATGCTGCGGAAGCACCATACAGTACACCGTAAATGTTCCACTGCCACGGCGCAGTGAACCAAGCGCATGCGAGGTTGGCCAAGCCGAAGACCAGCACGGAGGCGGTCATGATCCAGCGGGGGTTGTACTTGGAAATAAGCTTGCCAGCGAGCGGGGTGCACAGGGCGGCAACCCAAGGCTGGATGGACATGAACAGGGTGGCGTCGGTACGAGACCAGCCAAACTCATTCATGACCGGGGTAATGAACAGACCCGCATGGTTGGCAGCAAAGCCCAGCGGAACAGCGTAGAACGCAATACACGCAATGGCGACTGCCCACGCGTAATTGCTGCCCTTCACATTCTCAGTTCCCATTTTTCTCTCCTTGTTTCGAGCTTTTTCTGATGCATCGGAATGCATCCAAACATCAGCAAAAACCGTGCCCATTTCTCGCTGCAACGAAAAATCGGAACTCGTTTTCGCCGACCATCTCACGGGGCCGCATGTCCAAGCACGCGGCCCGGGGGATCAAACCTCAACGCCTGTCAAAAACCGACAGGACTTTCGATGGGCCTATTTGCCCTTCTTCAAAACGCCCTTCTCATAGAGCGCCTCGACTTCCTCGGGGGTGTAACCGAGTTCGGCCATCACATCAGCGGTATCGGCGTCGTATTTCGCGCCGCCACGCACGATTTGGCCCGGATGCTTGGTGAACTTCGGGAACATGTTCACCTGCTTGACGGTGGTTTCGGTCACTTCGTCGAAGCAATCGACAAACACTTCGCGCGCCTGATACTGCGGGTCTTTCAGCATGCGCTCATACGTCATGTGCGGGCTCACCGGCACGCCCATGGAGCTGAACTGCTGGTTCACCTCATCGACGGTATGAGACAGGCAGTACTCGTCGAGTGCCGCGCGGAACTTAGCCGCACGTGCCGGCAAGGGATCGTTGATGTCTTTGCAACCCGGAGCGCGGGTAATCGACGGATAGGTGCCGAAGGGCTGGAAGTCGGGGTCGTCTTTGAAGCCAAAGAATTCCACGAGCTTCGAGACGGGGCCAACGCCGCCGACCGCGACCTGCACATAGCCGTCTTTGCACTTCTGCGAACCGGCGCATGCGCCCACGAAGTCTTCGTTGCCGATGGGAGTCGGCTGAATACCATGGTTAATGCCGTCGGAAAGCGTCGCGCCCTGAACGCGAACAAGCGATTCGAACTGCGTGCAGTCGATGGACTCGCCTTCGCCCGTTTCTTTGGCATGGATAACAGCGGCGAGCGTCGCCCATGCGCCCATGAGGCCAGTCATGTAGTCGCCCGTGAAAGGCTTGGTAACCGAGGGAGGCGTGCCCGGGAAGCCGTTGAGGCTCGCGTAGCCCGAGAAAGCCTGGCCGATGGGATCGAAGCTTGCCTTCTTTACGTAATCGGGATCGCCCGTCTGGCCAAAGCCCGAAATATGCAGAATGACAAGTGCAGGGTTGTGCTCCCACAGAACCTCGTCGGTGAGGCCCCACTTCTTCCACGTGCCGCCCTTGGACGACTCGACGAGCACATCGGCGTCTTTGATGAGCCTGAACAGCACTTCCTTGCCCTCGTCGCTCGGAATGTTCAGCGTCATCATGCGCTGGTTGCGGCGCTCCGCCGACCATGCGTCGCCATACATGCGATACATATCGGGAGCCTTCACGCTTTCCAGCTCAATAACGTCAGCGCCCTGCTCGGCGAAAAGGCCACACACAAACGGGCCCGCAATAACGGACGCCGCGTTGATGACCTTCAAGCCATGAAGGTTGCCGAATTTCGGCAAATCGGTTGACTTCATGCAACAACCTCCTTGTGTTGTGTCCCAGTTCTCACGCTTCACCGCTTTTGGTAAAGTCGAGAACTTTCATGACGATTTATGAGCAACTTTTGTGCCAGTTTTGCTAATTTGCGAAAGATTCCTTGTACGATTTTTTGCCGAGAAGATTGCATTCGTACATCTCGGCAATCGCATCCGAAGAAAAGCCGAGCTCGGTCAGGATGTCATCGTTATCTTGGCCCGTGCATGGGGCTCCGCGCCATACGCGCCCGGGGTAGTTCGCAAGGTCGGGAACAACCTTCACGCCCGATATCTCATGCTCGCCGTCGACGGCAGGCCATGTCTCGATAACGCCTCGCGCTTGGTAATGGGGATCGGCCGCGGCCTGCTCGTAGTTCATCAGACGCGAGCACGGCACACCCGCCTCGTTCAGAATCGTCTCGACTTCCTCTGCAGTGTGCTGCGCAAGGAAATTCGCGAACGCCTCTTCGGCAACATCGCCCGCATGGCTTCCGTAAGGAATAATGCCCTCCCCTTCGGGGAAGAGCTCGCTGGCGTACTCCAGGCCAAGCAACGGCAGGCCAGCCTTCAAAACGCCCGGCCCCAAGAACAGCACATACACTTCTTCGCAGTCGTTGCATACATACGTCCCGTACAGCGCGCAAATAAGGCTATGCGTACCTTCCTTCACATATTCCTCGCCGTACGTCCAGCCTTTAATGGGGTATTGCGACTGGATGCGCATCATGGTTTCGAATTGCGCCACGTCGATAGATTCGCCGCGGCCGGTTTCCTGGCGCTTCAACAAAGCAGCGAGCGTCATGCCGAACGCGTAGAATGCCGCGGAATAATCACCCGGGAACGGCATGGCGGGAATCGACGGCTGGCCTTCAATGCCGTTCATGCGCATCGCGCAGCCAAACGCCTGGGCAATCGGATCGTAGCTCGCGCGCTTCACATAGCTTTCGATGCCTGTTTGCCCGAAGCCGGAAATATGGGCGATGACCAGGCGCGGATTCACTTCCCACAATTTCTCATCGCCAAGCCCCTTGCTTGCAAAGCGCCCTCCGACCGATGCCTCTATGAGCACGTCGGCGGTTTCGATAAGCTTCAAGAACGCATCGCGCCCCTCGCCCTTCAGATAATTCATAGCGAGGCTTCTCATATTGCGGCGGTCTTGTTGCGTCGAAGCGCCATGCTGAGAGAAGCGCCCCATGTCGGGATTGATGGGGTTTTCGACCCATATGACATCGGCGCCATGTTCGGCATAAAGCTCAGAGGCAAAAGGAGCCGCAACCGACAGGCCCACCATCACAACGCGATAACCGCTCAAGAGCCCGAATCGGGGTATGTCGTTCGTTTTCGCCATGCGATGCCTCCTCGTGCGTTTTGTCGTCCAAACGAATGCGTAGCAAAACGCGTGCCATGGCCAAGCATTTCAACTGGCATGCTTCTTGCTTTTAGCGAAGGGACCCACTATTTGCCCTAGAATGTGGCAACCACTTTGCAGCGCCGCAACAGCAAGCGCGCATGCATTAAGACATGGAAGGACCGAGCGACCATGAAGCCGCTTATTGGAATAACCGCAGAAATCAATCCCGCGACGAACATGTGCGAAGTTAATCATGAATACGCGCTCGCCGTCGCAGCAGCTGGCGGCACGCCCGTCATGCTGGCGCCCCTCTCAGATTCCCCTTCTTATGTCGAAGACGTGCTCGCCTCGCTTGACGGGGTTCTTCTTTCAGGAGGCGGCGACATTTCTCCTCGTGCATACGGAGAAACGCTCAGACATCCGTCAATTCTTGGCGTCAACGAGCAGAGGGACTATTTCGAGCTTCAGCTTGCCCGACGAGCTTTCGTGTTAAACATGCCGACGCTTGGCATTTGCCGGGGTTTGCAAATCATGAACGTCGCACTTGGCGGAACTCTTTATCAAGACCTCGCTCTTATCGAGGGCATCGCCGACGAGCAGGCTCACCTCCATCGGCAGCCAAAGCCCTACGAACGAGGGCAACACGAGGTGAATATTTCACCCAGATCGACGCTCCACGCCATATACCGCGAAGAGCACGCCGAACAAGCGGACGACTCCCTGCCGCTCTTCGTCAATTCCATGCACCATCAGGCAATTCGCAATATTGCCCCTTTGCTTGAAATAACCGGGACGTGCGGCCCTGTTATCGAAGCGGTCGAAAGTCACACCTCGGCCTTTTACGTAGGCGTGCAATGGCATCCGGAGTATTTGGGCAACGCCACGCCGCTCTTCCGCGCGTTTCTAAACGCAGCGCGCGCGTAAAACGATGGAGCCGCCGAAGCGACCCCATGGCATCACGAATCCTCTTTAAGCAGAAAGCCGCATTTTTATTTCGCCTTATCGCCCTCGAGGAAACGCTTGATGTCGCGACTCTGGAAATAAGCAAGTCCCAGCGTGCAGGCAATCGCGCAGGCGATGAGCAGCGCAGCGCCCACAAAGGCAACCTCGAAGCCAGCGATATCGATTACGGCGCCCCATAAAAATCCCGAGCATACGCCCGCAACATTCGCCGCCATGGAAATGCGCGCATACACAATAGGATATTCAAGGCCGCCGAATGTTTTGCGGGCAAACGACGGCGTCATGACATTGGTGACGCCGTAATAGACGCCATACGCGAATGCGCCCACCGCGATAACGACGGCCGCATTGCCGGCGCCGCCTACCAAAATAAGCACAGCACCCACGATGCCCATGGCGATGCACGCAACCGCACCCGAGAACGGATGCTTTTCGCCCACGTATCCAAGCCCGAGCTTTGTGCCCGTTTGAGCCGCCATGGAAAGCGACGTGGCCCACGCACCAAGCATGGGAACAGCAGATCCAACCGTCAACGTATGCACATACGAGGGAACCATGCCGTTGAGGTACATGCCGAAATTCAAGCAGAAGCAAAAGCCCATAATGAGATAGAACTGGGGCATTTTGAACGCTTCCTTCGCCGCGATGCCCTTGCGGGCGCGAGGATGCTCGCCTGGCGCAAGTTGAGCGACAAGGGCAGCGGCATCAATCGGCGCAGAAGCTTGGCCCTTTTCATCGGTCGAAGCACTCTGCGCATTTGTCCCGTAGGGCAAAAGTCCTTTGTCGGAAGGACGGCTTGCGATGCATGCAATCATAATCGGCACGCATGCGAGTGTAATGGCGGCGAACACGCGATAGGTCGCCTGCCACCCGAGCGCTTGAATGAGGGCGCCACCAACGGCTGCCCACACCATGCCGCCAACACCCGTAAAAGCCGCAACCAAACCAATATAGAAGCCCGCATTCTTATCGAACCAACGCGTGATAAGCGTCGCGGGCGCCAAATAAATAAGCGTGCACGTGCCAAATCCCATAAGCACGCCGCACGCGAGGTATTGCCACAATTGCGTCGAAAACGACACCAGGAAAAACGCGAGCGCCGCCACAAAACACGACCCTCCGATGCATGCACGCGCATCGCAACCGTTCAGCAAACGGCCTGCAAAGGGGAGGAATACGAGACCAGATAGGCACGCAAGGGGTGTGAAGTAGCTCAGCACGCCCGTTCCCACGCCCAAATCGGCGGCGGCGTAGGGATAGAAGATTCCGGCACAGCTATGCCCAAACGAAACGGGGCAAAACATGCATATGACAAGCGCGAAAACAACGAAGAAACCAAAATGAGGACGCGCGTTCCGAGCATTTCCCGATGGGGATTCAGTCACCATAAAACACCTCTAAACGAAAACAACCATTCCGCTGAAGCAAAAACCATGCCACAGCGACCAGAAGGAGACGAGGGCCGTGCGCGACATAACGCAACAGGCCAATCGGCGCGTTTCCCTGGGCCAAAAACAGCAGCAATTGAACGCCCGACTTTCGGCCGACGCGAAAAAGAAAGCCCGCATCCAGGGGAAATGGAGTGCGGGCTCGCAAAAAGGGATGCGGCGGCATGAGAGAGGAATGGGAAGATGAGCCACCGCCGAATATGCGGAAAGGCAATTACTTGCCGGTAAGTGTCGTTTCTTGACGAATAAGGCCCTCGTCGTAAAGCTGGGCAATTTCCTCGTCGCTCACGCCGAGACCATGCAGGATCTCTTCGTTGTGCTGGCCGACGAGCGGCATGCCGCGCTGAATCTTGCCCGGGTTCTTCTTCAACTTCGGAACCACGTTCACACCGCGCATCGTTTCGTCATTGTGGGCGTTTTTCCACGTGGTAAACGTTTCACGCGCTTTGTAATGAGGGTCGGCATCGCAATCGGCGAACGTATAAATGCGGCTGCAGGGAACGCCTGCTTCGAGCAGGATTTCCTCAGCCTCGGCACCCGTATGCGTACCGAAGAATTCGGCGAGCTTGCCCTCCAAAATATCGCCAGCGGGCGTACCCATGCCGCACAGGCCCATGCCGTCATAGAACGGATCTTCGGCAATGTCGATGCCAAGCACCTTGCATGCGTTGCGCACAACGCCGGCACCCAGAATGAGGATGTACAGATTCACGCCGTCTTTGCAGGTATAGGTGCCATATCCCGCAGAGCTCGTCGAGTGGGACCCCTCGCGCTTGGGCAGCACGCCGGCATTGAGGTAATTCACCACATAGAAGCCCGAGCAGCGCACCATAGCCTCATACTGTGCAGCATCGATTGAATCGCCCTGACCGGTTTCCTTGGCGCGGTTAAGAGCGGCCAACGCTCCGACGATGGCAAACAGGCCAACAAAGTAGTCGGAAGGCTGCGGGAACGCGGGCACGGGAGCTCGATCGGGGAAGCCATTCATTTCCATATAGCCCGAAAACGCCTGACCGATGGCATCAAAGCTCGCGCGGCTTACGTAGCCGGGGTCGCCCGTTTGGCCAAAGCCCGAAATATGCACAATGACGAGCGCCGGATTAACCTCCCACAACGCCTCGTCGCTCATGCCCCACTTGTCCATCTGGCCGCCACGGAAACCGTCAACCAGAATGTCGGCGTTTTCAAGCAGCTTGTAGAACAGCTCACGGCCACGGCCATGGCGCACGTCCATGCACAGCGATCGGGAGTTGAGACGATCCATGCGCGTGCCCCAGCCAGGGAGCGCTGGGTTCGGACGGCTCGTGTCGCGACCTTTGGGATTTTCGATGCCAATAACATCGGCGCCCAAATCGCCCAACATAGCGCAAGCAAACGGCCCAGCAATTGCCTGCGAAAGATTAAGAACCTTCACGCCCTGCAGCGGGCCAAATGGTTCGAACGTTTCTTCTGCCATGTTTCCTCCTCCTTGCATGTGGATACGGAAGGAAAAGCAAAAACCATGCCAGAAGCTGGCCGCGCCGTCGAAAACGCGCCTTCCGCCGAAGAGATGCGGGCGGAATTCATCGCCCGATGCTCCCACGCCGCGCGGGGCCGACGTATTGTGTGCCGCGACCCGCGACGAGCGGCCGCTTAAACAAGTAGATGACAACCCGGGAATTTCGCTTCGCATGGTGCAGCGTCACCTCACGAACATCTACGAGAAAACAGACACGCAAACGCGCACTGGGCTCACGAAAGAGTTCATGAGAAAATAGCCTCAATCAAGCATGAGTAAACTCACCCCCTCCCTCCGAGACGTATTCGCCTAAAGGGGGTACAATGGGGGTCGTTTGGAAAGCCGCGCAACGCGCGACTGTAGCCACGTTCGCAGAGAGAGGAACTTTCCATGGCTAAGTTTTCCCACGTTATTGTCCGTCGCCCCGGCAAATCGCTGTGCGACGGCATCACCAGCGCACCCGAGCTGGGCAAGCCGATTTACGAGAAGGCGATTGAGCAGCATGACGCCTACATCGAAGCCCTGAAGCAGTGTGGCGTGGACGTTACCGTGCTTCCCGCAATGGAAGAGTATCCCGACAGCTGCTTCGTCGAGGACACCGCCGTTATCACCCGCTGCGGCGCCATCATCGACAACCCAGGCGCTGGCACCCGCAATGGCGAGGCCAAGGAAATGGAGCCCACCATTCGCCAGTTCTTCGACGACGATCACATCGCCCACATCACCGCTCCTGGCACGCTCGAGGGTGGCGACGTCATGATGGTCGGCGACCACTTCTATGTGGGCCGTTCCGCTCGCACCAACGAAGAAGGCATTCGCCAGTTCATCGAAATTCTCGAGGGCTGGGGCCTTTCGGGCAGCGAGGTGCCGCTGGAGTACGTGCTGCACCTGAAGACCGGCGTGAACTACCTGGAAGACAACAACATGCTGGTTTCCGGCGAGTTCAAGACCAAGCCCGACTTCGAGAAGTACAACAAGGTTGAAATCCCCGAAGATGAGGCCTATGCCGCCAACTGCATTTGGGTCAACGGCACCGTCATCGTGCCCGAGGGCTACCCCACCGTGCTCAAGGCCGTGCAGGATCTGGGCTACAAAACGCTCACCGTTGACACGTCTGAGTACCGCAAAATCGACGGCGGCCTTTCCTGCCTGAGCCTGCGCTTCTAATTCGCGCATCTCGCTTGTAAACGCGCCATTCGCGCACATGCACAAAGGGAGTCGAGCAATCGACTCCCTTTTTAATGCGACAAACCATTTCGCGCATTCGCACAGGCGCCAGTGGCGCCGACTAAAACGCAACACCCAGCATAGTGAGCGCAATGCACAGGGCGAAGGCCGCATAGTCTCGCGCCACGAACGGGTGGCGATCGTAGGCGCTCTCACGCGTGCGCAAGTAAAACCCCCGCTGCTCGGCAGCAAGCGCCGTGGCGTCGGTTTTGCCCACCGAAGAAAGCAGCAGCGGCACGCACAAAGGCAGCATAAGGCGCATTTTCTTAAGTGGATTCTTCGTATCGTATTCGACGCCGCGCGCGGTTTGGGCCTCCATGATGGCATTCATTTCCTGCGAGAAAATAGGCACAAAACGCAGCGCCGTGGTAAACGTGAACGCATAGCGATACGGAATATGCAGCTTCTCGACGCAGGCGTTCGCAAGATCGCCAAACGGGGTAACCATGAGCATGAGCAACAGCGGCGTCGCCACGCCGAGCAGGCGAAGGCACGCCTTGCTGCCCGTAATAAGGCCCTCATCGGTGGCAAACCCAAACACAGGCGTGCCCGCACGCATGAAAAGAACCTGCAGCACAAATAAGATGAGCGCAAGCGGCACGAGCAGTTTCATGAGCACGACCAAACGGCCCGCAACACCCGCGTAAGCCCCCATAAGCAACGTGAACGCGAGCAGCCCTACAAGCATGGCGTAAGAATTGGACAGAAACGTCGCCGCGATAATGGAGGCGGCAAGCGCCACCTTCGCCACGGGGTTCAGCTTATGCAGCAGCGTGTCGCCCGGCATATAGTCGATGACGTTAAGCACGGCAAGCCAGCTCCTTCGAAACGGCAACAATGTCCGACACTTCGGAAAGCCCCGCGAACGCCGGCGATACCTCGGCCGCGAGCCTTTTCGCAAGTGCGATGGCCTGAGGAGGCTCGACGAAAGCGCGCTGCATGAGGCCGTCGTTCGCGAACACATCGGCGCACGTTCCGCGCCCAAGAATTTCCCCGTTCGCCATAACCACCAGGCGATTGGCGAAATCGCTCACCACTTCCATGTCGTGGCACACCATGACCACCGCGCTTCCCGCCGCCGCCATGTCGCGCACGATTTCCATGACCGTCATGCACTCGCGGTAGTCAAGCCCGCTTGTGGGCTCGTCGAGCACGATGATCTGCGGCTCGCCCACCACGACCGACGCAAGCGCAACCATCTGGCGCTGGCGGCGCGACAGCGAAAACGGCGCTTCGTCGAGCGGAAGGCCGAACCGCTCGCACGTCGCTTTGGCGCGCGCAGATGCCTCGTCCAGCGAAACGCCCTGCAACAGCAGCCCGAACGCAACCTCGTCGAGCACGGTATCTTTGCAAATTTGCCGATCGGGATTTTGGAACAGCGTGGACACGTGACGGGCAATGCGGCTCGTGGGAACCTCGCGCGTATTCAAGCCAGCAACAACCACGTTGCCCTCGGCAGGCTTAAGCAAACCGTTGAGCAACTTGGTGAGCGTGGTTTTGCCCGCGCCATTCTGGCCCACGATACCGACGATTTCGCCAGGGAGCACCTTAAAGTCGAGCGCTCGCACCGAAGCGCCGCCACCCGGATAGGAATAACTCACACCTTCAAAACGAACCACCGACTCGCCAGTGCGAGCAGAAGAGGAAGCGGCAACAGCGGAATCACCGTCAATCGATGAGTCGCACGGCGAACTCGGCACAGCAGGCACCGCACAAGCCCCCTCAACGACGGCGCCGCGCACGCCCTCGCCCACGATGCGGGCAACAAGCGCCGCCGCCTCATCGACGGAAAGCGCCGGCTCACCCGGCTCGCACAGCCCCGCCGCCGCAAGCGAGTTCGACACGCGGGCGACGCGCGGGCTATCAACGCCAATCTCACGCAGTCGCTCGCCATGCGAGAATACCTTTCGCGGCGTATCGTCGAATACCAGTTTTCCTTGGTCGAGCACCACAACGCGACTGCAGTATTCCGAAAGCAACGCAACCTTCTGCTCGATAACCACCACGGTGATGCCGGCCGAGCGGTTCACTTCGCACAGCGTTTCGAACACAAGCGTTGAAGATGCCGGGTCGAGCGCGGCGGTGGGCTCATCGAGCACCAGAACGCGCGGGCGCAACGCCAGAATAGCCGCAATGGCAACTTTTTGCTTTTGGCCACCCGAAAGCGTTGCGATTTCGCGATCGCGCAAATCTTCGATGCCCACCGTTTCGAGCGCCTGCTGCATACGAGCGGGAATTTCATCGTGCGCCACGCCGAAATTCTCCAGCCCGAACAACAACTCGTCGCGCACATTCGACGCCACGAACTGAGCATCGATATCTTGCAGCACGCTTCCTATCAGGCGCGATACATCGGTCAGGGTAACCTCGCATGTATCTTTGCCATCGACCAGGCACGCCCCGTACAGCTCGCCCGTGAAGTGGTGTGGCACCGCACCCGACATAACGCCCGCCAGAGTCGACTTGCCGGCGCCCGACGGCCCAATGACCCCCACGAATTCGCCCTCGGCAACGGCGAGCGATACCCGTTCGAGCGCGTGACGTTGCGCGCCTGAATACGTGAACGTTACGCCTTTAACTTCGATGATCGAATTCATGGCCGGCCTTTCGGAAACCTATATGCGAGATGCTACTTAATTACTCTTAGATACTTGATAACCTTTAGAAAGGTTAAGTGCGGCCTAATCTTCGACCTTCAGAGCCTTCTTAATGGGCACATAAAGCGCCTGGCACAGAATGGCATTGAACACCGCCGTGGCGATAACGACGGGAAGCATTGCGGCGGCGAGTTCGCCGACCACGCCGATCATGGCCATCTTGATAACCATGAAAATGCAGCCCGAAAGCACCGTGGTCACAAACGCGCCGACCAAAGGAATAATCTTTTTCGCCGGCGTCTTCATGCCCGCCTTTACGATGAGCGCCATAACCACCGCGGCAACGCCTTCCGCTGCGAAATCGATAAACGGCGACGTGGTGGTAATTTGAATAACAGCCGCAGAAATAAGGCCAATGACCAGGGCTTGGCCGATATTTGGACGAACCACCAAAATAGTCAGGCAGAACGCCGAGATAATGAACTCGGGCGAAATCATGCCGCCCGTGGCGCCAGAAATCGCCTTGCCCACAAACATATTCAGAATAAAGCCCGCCGCGAGCAAAATGGCGAGCAGCACGAGCGCTTTAATGTCGAGCTTTCCGCGATCGACGGTTGCGACGGTACGGGGCTGGGCGGTAGTAGCATTTTCAGACATGAGATGCGTCCTTTCGAGGAAAGCCTGTCAAAGTCGCCCGTTAGCGCTATTCGCTAATGCCACCTGTTAAATGCTACGAGCATTTAACAGGTCGAAGGCAGATTGAGTAACAGGCTGAATGAGAGCTGTTCGAAGAAGTGGAGGCGCGTGACGCGAATGCGGTCGATGCCTTTTACGTTGGCGCGCCCAAGGAAGTTCGGCGCATACAAAAAGGCCCTCGGTCTAACCGAGGGCCCCTATTCGCCAAACTATAAAAGGCGTGAGGAACTCACAGTCGACCGACCGTATTCGCATCACGCCACCACCAGTTCATGAGGTTGTTCTGAATGCTGTTCATGCTGGTGGCTCCTTTCGGAAAATCGTCTGCAGCGCCTGAGCGCTGCGTTTTCGTTGCCACGCACTATAGCACACTAAAGCACGCTAGCAATAAAAATTTCGTGAATTGTTTTCCGCCTGCGCTTCGTTCGCGCATTGCCAGGCATAATAGCCAACGTTGTTTTTAACCGCGCTTTATTCGATCGCATATCGATTGCGCCCAAGAGCCTTGGCGGCTCGGTGAATGCGGATTGACTCCCCGCTTCCCATGTAACTCGCCCGGGGCTCCGCACACGACGATTGGCCTCACATGGCGGGTTGTTCTCGCGTTTCGCGCAACAATCCAAAAGAAATGGCATATAAGGCTGGCACCTCGCTCGCCTGACTTTCGCTGCGGCTTTATGCCGCTTGGCACTTTGCGACCTTTCGGCCGTAGCTCCCGTATGCTGCTCTGCGGCTGCAGGCGCCACGTCCATCATGCCCGCAGAAACGGCTGCGCACGCATCCATTTCGCCCGCATGCCTGCTCGCCTCGTGCCACGTGCGACCTCGCATTCAATTCGCATCGCGTTAAAGCACCTGACCAAAGGAGCACGTCATTACTACGTTCGCTGAGCTCGGCCTTTCCGAGCAGACCCTCGAAGCCGTTGACACCCTCGGCTACACCGATGCAACCCCCATCCAGGAGCAGGCCATTCCGCTGGTGCTCCAGGGCCGCGACCTTATCGCCGCCGCAAAAACCGGCACGGGCAAAACCGCCGCGTTCTCGCTTCCTTCCATGGACCAACTGGGCCATCGCGAAGGCAACGACCGCGGCCCCTTCATGCTCATCGTGACCCCCACCCGCGAGCTGGCCAGTCAGATCGCTGACACGTGCATGCCCATCGGCAAGCACACGCACCACTTCGTGGGCACATTCGTGGGCGGCGTGGCCTACGGCCCGCAGATCAAGAAGCTCGAACGCGGTCTTGACGTGGCCATCGTGACCCCCGGCCGCATGATCGACCTTATGGAGCGCGGCGCCGCCGACCTCTCGCAGGTTCAGGTGCTCGTTCTCGACGAGGCCGATCGCATGCTCGACATGGGCTTTTGGCCCCAAGTCCAGCGCATTGTCGAGGCCACGCCCAAAAACCGCCAGACGCTGCTGTTCTCGGCGACCATCGACCGCAGCCAGGACAAAACCATGTTCAGCATCCTGAACGACCCCGCGATCGTCGAAATCGCCCACCGCGGCGAAACGGCCGACAAAGTCGACCAGTACGTGATTAAAACAACTCGTCGCCAGAAGCCCGAGCTGCTCAACTCCTTCATCAAGGAAAAAGGCGGCTACCGCGTTATCGTGTTCACCCGCACCAAGGGCGGCGCCGACAACTGCTGCAAGCGCCTTCGCCGCATCGGCATTCCCGCCGAGGCCATTCACGCCGACCGCAGCCAGGCCCAGCGTAGCCGCGCGCTGACCAATTTCCGCGAGGGCAAGACCAACGTGCTCGTCGCCACCGACGTGCTCGCCCGCGGCATCGACGTGCCCGAGGTCGACTACGTCGTGAACTACGACCTGCCCATGATGCCCGAAGATTACGTGCACCGCATTGGCCGCACGGGTCGCGCGGGCGCCGATGGCTTCGCCGTGTCGCTCGTGACGCCTGACACGCGCAACCTGCTGCGCAACATTCAGAAGTTCACGGGTCAGGAAATTCCCGAGATGAACTTCGAGGTTTCGGCCGATGCGTTCGAGCCGGTTGAAGGCGCCGATGAACGCCTGCTCGCCGACGACGAGAGTTACTTCTTCGAAGAGAAGAAGGGCCGCGGCAAGAAGGGCGGCAAAAGCCGCGGTGAAGGCAAGTTCGATCGAGGCAAGGGCAAAGGCGGCAAGAAGGGCGCCCGCAAGCGCGACCTGGAGCGTTCCGCCGAGCACAAGCGCAAGCTCGAAGCCGAAGCGAACGGTGAAGAGTACATTCCCGCCAATCCGCACCACAACAACGGTGGCGAGAAGAAGCGCAGCCTGAGCGAGCGCCAAGCCGCAGCCGACGCAGCTTACGCAGCCATGTTCGACACGCCGAATATGGAAGGCGGCAAGAAGAAGTCCAAAAAGCGCGACAACGGCGAGGGCGGCTATTCGTACGATTCCTTCTCGAAGAAGGGCGGCGCGAAGGGCAAGCCCGGTAAGCGCAGCCGCATGGCCAACCATGACGACCGCGACCTCGACGGCTTCCGCGACGAGCGCCGTGGCGGCGGCCGCGTGCGCAAGTACAACGACCGCGACGAGCGCCGTGGCAGCAACGACCGCAACGGCGGCAAGCGTGGCAGCTGGGATACCCCGCGCAACGAAGCCTATCAAGGCAGCTTCTTCGACGACGAGCGCGGCAGCCGCGGCGCACGCGGCAAGAAGTACGCCGACAAGCAGTACTCCGACGGCCGCAGCAGCAAGCCCGGCAAGAAGAACTACGGCAACGGCGGCCGCGGCGGCAACAACCGCAGCAACGGCTTCGGCGGCAAGGGCTTCGGTGACCGTCCGAGCAACGGCGGCGGACGCCCCGGCAACGGCGGCCATTCTGATGGCTTCCAGCGCTCCGGCAAGGGCGGCGCGAGCCGCAACAACGGCGGCAACTTCGGCGGTCGCGGCGGCAACAACCGCGGCGGCAACTTCGGCGGCGGCCGTTCCAATGGCAACAACCGTGGCGGCAAGGGCGGCAATCGTCCCGGTCGCGGCGGACGTCGCTAAACAGGGGCGAGATCGATTCTTTTTTTCCGCAAATACACGAAAGGGCTGGTCAAACGACCAGCCCTTTCTTTATCCCCCAGACCAGACCATAACCCACAGCGGCCCTACGATGGCCACGCCATAAAGTCGTTTGCAATCGCGCATTGCCGCAACATCGCCCGCAACGTTACTCGCCCCACACCTCGGCGGCGATTTCCTGAATGAGCGCGATTTTCGCCCACTGCTCTTCTTCGGTGAGCTTGTTGCCAATCTCGCAGCTCGCGAAGCCGCACTGCGGCGAGAGGTACAGGTTTTCGAGCGGCACGTACTTCGACGCTTCCTTGATGCGCGCCTTCACCACTTCCTTGTCCTCCAAGCCTGGCTGCTTGGACGTGATAAGGCCGAGCACGACCTTCTTACCCTCGGCGACATGTGCCAAAGGCTCGAAACCGCCCGCGCGAGGCGTGTCGAACTCCAGGTAGAACGCGTCGACGTTTTCATGGGCGAACAAATACGGCGCCACCGGGTCGTAGCCGCCCTCGAACGCGTAGGTGGAGTGGTAATTGCCGCGGCATACGTGGGTGTTAATCACGAGGTCTTCGGGCGCGCCTTCGATAGCGGCGTTGTTCAGGGCTACGCCGAGCTCGCTCACCTTTTGGATATCGACGGCCTGCATGCCCGTTTTCGCCACGAAATCGGTATCGCAGTAAATGCCCCACGTGCAGTCGTCGAACTGAATGTTGCGGCAACCCGCGGCATACAAATCGGCGATCACCTGACGATATGCGGCAGCAATCGCATCGGCAAGCTCTTCGTCGGTCGCGTACACGCCGCGCAGGCTTTCCTGCTGGCCATCGCAACGATCGAGCGTCACTTCCGAAAACGTCTGGATGGGCGCAGGAATGGTCTGGCGCGCAACGTGGTCGTCGCCAGCGAGCGCCTGCACGAACTTGAAATGTTCAACGAACGGGTGGTTTTCGCCAGAAATCGAGCCCGTTACCACCGCGGTATCGGCCGTGGTTTCCTCGTCGTGGAACATATAACCCTCGCGGCTCGTGCGGCGCTCAATGCCCTGAAGGCCCCACATGAAGTCGAGGTGCCAATAGCTGCGACGAAATTCGCCATCGGTCACAACCTTCAGGCCCGCAGCCTTCTGCTTGGCGACAAGGTCACGAATGGACACGTCTTCAACAGTCTTGAGCTGGGCGGCATCGATGATGCCCGCGTTGAAGTCGGCGCGCGCTTGCTTCAGCACGTCGGGACGAAGGAAGCTGCCGACGATATCGCAGCGAAACGGCGCATTAGTTACAGAATTCGCAGTCATATTTAACCCTCTGTTCGAATTGGTTTAATGTCTGCCGAACAGTATGCAGGTCTGCTTTGCGATTGTGAAATACGAATAACTTTGCTTTTGTGATAGGTTTTTCCTATGACTGGGCAAAGAGCGACGCAGACAGCCAGCCTGTCGAAAACCGAGCTGTCGGATGCCAGCCCTCGGAACGCGCCGCGAGCTCACGGTGCTAAGACGAGCCGCCGAGGCAATGAGTCAATGTCGCCACGGCGCTACCGAGCCAAGCTACCCAAGAGCGCCGTCACACAAACCAGAACGGAAGCATGGGGCCACCGTTGGGCGACCTGCGAGAATGCGCCACAAAGTGGCAAGTCACCGCGCGCGCTTCGCTTCGCGCCACCTCGACCCTATTGCGGAATATGTCGCCGAATCGCCTCGACATACGCCGCGCCGTATACCGAACGCTGCGTGCCCTTGCGCGTGACCAGTCCCACTTCCATATATTCATCGATATCGAGCGGCACTGAAATAATCGACGCGCCATTGAGCTCAGCGCTAATCACGCCCGAGCACACCGTATAGCCATTCAGGCCGATGAGCAGGTTGAACAGCGTCGCCCTATCGCGCACGCGAATATTTTTGTTGCGATCGAGCGTGGATGTAAGCTCTTCGGAATAGTAGAACGAGTTGAAGCTGCCCTGCTCATATGACAGAAACGGATAATCGGCCATGTCGTCGAGCGTGACCGACGAGCGAGACGCCAAAGGGTGGCTCGAACACACGAAGACATGCGGCTCTGCTCGAAACAACGGCTCGACAGCCAGCTCGTTGGCGACAAGCATCTTCCCTATGACCTCACGATTGCGCGCCGACAAGTAGAGCACGCCAAGCTCGCTTTTCATATGGGCGACGTCTTCGATAATCTCGTGCGTTTGCTCCTCGCGAAGCGTGAAATCGTAGCGCGCGGCATCGAACTCGCGAATCACGTCGACGAACGCGTTCACCGCAAACGAATAATGCTGGCACGACACGCTGAAGTGGGGCACGCGCTGCGCGGGATTTTTATATTTGTCCTCAAGCAATTCCGTCTGTTCGAGCACCTGACGTGCATAGCCCAGGAAGGTTTCGCCCTCTTCCGAAACTACCACGCCCTTATTCGTACGGTCGAAAATATGCACGTTCATTTCCTGCTCAAGGTCGTGAATCGCGCTCGTGATAGAGGGCTGCGAAACATACAGCCTGCGCGCGGCCTCGGTAATGCTGCCGCATTCTGCGACTTTCGTAACATAAACGAGCTGCTGGAGCTTCATGGGCGGACCTTCCGACGAGTGCGTGCGCCCATGGTAGCGCAAGAACCCGCCAAAACCTGTTAAATGCTCGCAGCGTTTAGCAGGTTGCGTGCGGCGAAAACCAAGGCAAGGTTAAAAGGAACAAGGCTGCCTCGTCCCTTGTCCCAAAGAATGTGTTAAATGCTACGAGCATTGAACACGTTCCCCGCGCAAAAAATGGGACAGGGGATAAACCCCTGCCCCATTGCCCACTCGCGAGCGAGAAAAGCTGTTAAACGCTGCGAGCATTTAGCAGGTTCCATTCGCGAATCGTTAGTTGCCGGCGGCTCGCTTGGCTTCGTATTCAGCGACGAGCTTTTTCTGCACGTCGGCCGGAGCCTGCTCATAGCCATCGAGCTCAATGGTGTAGCTGCCCGATCCGCGCGAAATGCTGCGCAGATCTTTCGTGTAGCTCACGACCTCGGCATACGGCACGCGCACCATAATGACCGTCTCGCCGGCATCGTTTGAGTCGGTGCCGATAATGCGGCCACGGCGCGTGGAGATATCACCCATTACCGCACCCGCGAACGACTCGCCCACAGCGATGCTCATCGTGGCCATGGGCTCGAGCACCACGGGGGTCGCCTGCTCGCATGCCGCACGGAAGCCGATACGCGCCGCCGTCTTGAACGCCATCTCGTTGGAATCGACCGGATGATACGAACCGTCGAACACGGTGCATTTCACATCGACCATGGGGTAGCCCGCGATAACGCCCTCGGCCATGGCCTCCTGCACGCCCTTGTCGACCGCGGGGACCAAGCCGCCCGGAATCGCACCGCCCTTAATGGCGTCGACGAATTCATAGCCGCACCCGGGGTTGGGCTCCAGACGCAGCCAGCAATCGCCGAACTGGCCCGCGCCGCCGGTCTGCTTCTTATGACGACCCTCGGCTTCAGCCGTCTTGCGAATGGTCTCGCGATACGGAATGCGTACCGGAACAAGCTTCGTCTCAACCTTTGCCTGAGCGGCCAAGCGGCTCAAAATAGTATCGATCTGAGCCTCGCCCATCGCCGTAACCACCGTTTGGTGCGTATCTTCATGGCGCTCGATGCGAACAGTCGGATCGTTTTCCGCAACACGCGCAAGGAAAGTTCCCAGCTTGTCTTCTTCCTTCTTATTCACGGCCTCAATGGCGACAGGATACTGCGGAATGGGGAACGGCAGCGGGGCAATGGCAATGCTGCCGCTTTCCGAAAGCGTGTCGCCCGTGCGCGTTTCGACGAGCTTCGGCACCACCACGATGTCGCCCGCCATAGCGCTTTTCACCGGCGTGGTTTCTTTACCCTTCATCACGCACACATGGCCCAGGCGCTCCTTTTTGCCCGTGCGCGCGTTCAGCAGCTCGAGGCCCGGCACCAGCGTGCCCGAAAGCACCTTCACGAAGCTCAGGCGGCCAACATAGGGGTCGGCCAAGGTCTTGAACACGAAGCACGCAGGCTCGCCTTCTTTGGAAACCTTCACTTCACCGCCGTCGGCCGTGGGAATGGGGCCATGCGCTGTGGGGTGCGGGAAGTAGGTGCAAATGTCTTCCATAAGGCCCTGAATGCCCTGTTTGATGATGGTAGAACCCACGAACACGGGAATGAACAGCTCCTGCGCGATGGCCTTGTCGAACAGGCCCTCGAGTTCTGCCTGGGTGAGCTGCTCTTCGCCATCGAGGTATTTCATCATAAGGTCGTCATCGGCTTCAGCAACCAAGTCGCACAGCTTGTCGCGCGCCACCTGGGCCTGCTCAAGGTATTCATCGGGAATTTCTTCCACGCGCTCAGAATCGCCTTCGAAGTAGCGCGCCTTCATGCGCAGAATATCGATGACGCCCTTGAAATCTTTGTCAACACCAATGGGAATGGTCACCACGCCCAAACGCGCGCCGAAGCGGGCGTGCAGCGCGGCCATGATAACGTCGAAGTTCGCATGCTCGCGATCGATGTGGTTAATGAACACCGAGCGCGACAGGCGCATAGTTTCGGCCTCGCGCCACAGCTTCGTGGTCATGACCTGCGGGCCCTCTACGGCGTCAACCACGAACATGGCCATTTCGGCGGCGTGCATGGTTGCGAGCGTGTCGCCAATGAAGTCGGGGTGGCCCGACGTGTCGAGCAGATTGATCTTGTAATCTTTATACGGAATGGGCGCGACCGATGTGCCCATAGTGAACTTGCGTTTGATTTCCTCGGCATCGTAGTCGAGGTACGATTTTCCGTCGTGCGTAGTGCCCATGCGCGGCGTTTGGCCGGAAATGTAGAGCATGGCTTCGGCCAGTGAAGTTTTGCCCGCACCATCTTGTCCGACCAACACGATGTTGCGGACATGCAACGTCTCGGGAGCTGCCATTGATACCACCGTCTCTTCCTGGGTTATCCCCTACTCGCAGGTTAACGATGCAACGAGTGCTTTTTCAGTGTAACGCAGCGAAACCCCAGGATAAACGGGCATTTCAAGAACTGGCTCCACGCCCCCGGGCGACTCCATCGAGACTTTCGGAAGCGACTCCATCGAAGCCTTCCGCGGCGAGTTTCCTATTCGAGCGAGGGCACGTGGAAAACGGAGCGCTATCCGAACGCTGCCGGTTGAAACGAACCCCGTTCGAGCTGCCGCCCAAGCGAGCATTGCCACGCTTCGCAGGCAAACCACCCGCGCCAGCACCGCCCCGCTTCGCAGAAAAGCCGCTTGATCGAGCCCCAAGCGCGACGGCTATTCCCTGGGCGCTGGCGGCCACGGGCGAGCGAACTGCTCGCAAAAACGACCGTTCACGCCCTCGCCATTACGCAGGCGACCGTTGGCAGCCACCTCAAGCTGCCCCGCGAAGTTGATGTTGAGCGCCGCCATGCGCCATTCGCCGTCGGCCTCGCGCACTGCTTCAACCTCATAGAACCCGAACGAAAAGCAGTCGAGGGCGTCGTCGGCCTTATACGAATCCCACGCTTGAAACGCCGCATGGACCAACGCCCTCTCGCTCGACGCAAACAAAACCTGCTGCACGCCAATAAGGTGAGATGACGTGCGCAACGCCGGCAACAACTTCCCATAGAGCTTCGTGATGCGCGCGCGGCCTTTCAAAGCAGGCATGCCGGGGTTGCACATTTCCCCATCTTCCGTAAACGCAGCGCCCACGCCTTGCGCATCTTGCGCGTCAACGCAGCGCGCATAGTGCGCGAGCAGTTCTTCAACCCGATCGCGAGCTTCGATGCGAGCAACACGCTCCTCGAGCGAGGGGCTTTCCGCAAAATAGTCTCCCGCCGTCCGCAATACGTCCTGCTCGATTTCCTTCATCGCAAACCTTCTTTCCGCCGTTTTCTTCATCGGGCCTTTGTTGGGCGGGCAGCACAATTCGTGCCATGCGCCACGCTCCTCCGTTTTCCTTGAAGAGGGGCCCTTTTCCGCAGTAACTGGTGCAGAATTCGCGCCATACGGCGAAGCGTGTTCGCCCCATGCGCCGCGAGCGGCTATACTTGCGCAGAAACCTCGGACAGTAATTGCGGAAAGCGGGCGCGCAAGCGTCGCGGCGAGGCGCAAGGGCTGCCCGTCTATTGAGGGAGCGACCATGACCCAAACCTATTCAACCCAAATGGAAGCCGCCAAGCTCGGCATCGTCACGCCGCAAATGGCGCAAGTCGCCGAAGACGAAGGCATCGACGCCGAAGTCATTCGCGAACGCGTTGCGCGCGGCACCATTGCCATTCCCGCCAACCACAACCACCCTGCGCTGCACGCGCATGGCGTTGGCGAAGGGCTGCGCACGAAAATCAACGTGAACCTGGGCATTTCCGGCGACGAGCGCGACTACGAATGCGAGATGCAGAAGGTGCGCACCGCGCTTGAGTTCGACGCCGAGGCCATTATGGACCTGTCGAACTACGGCAAAACGCACGATTTCCTCCGCGCGCTCGTGGATATGTCGCCCGCGATGATCGGCACCGTTCCCATGTACGACGCCGTCGGCTACCTGGAAAAAGACCTGGGCAACATCACCGCGCAAGATTTCCTTGACGTCGTGCGCGCACATGCCGAAGAAGGCGTGGACTTCGTGACCATTCACGCCGGCCTCAACCGCAAGAGCATCGATAGCTTCAAACGCAGCGGCCGCATGATGAACATTGTGAGCCGCGGCGGCAGCCTGATTTACGCCTGGATGGAAATGACGGGCAACGAGAACCCGTTCTTCGAGCACTACGACGAACTGCTCGACATTCTGTACGAATATGACGTCACCATTTCGCTCGGCGACGCGCTGCGCCCTGGCTGCGTGAGCGACTCCACCGACGCGGGCCAGGTAAGCGAGCTCATTGAGCTGGGCCTTCTTACCACGCGCGCATGGGAGCGCAACGTGCAGGTCATGATTGAGGGTCCGGGCCACATGGCGCTCAACGAAATCGCGGCCAACATGCAAATCGAGAAAACCCTGTGCCACAACGCGCCGTTCTACGTGCTGGGGCCGCTGGTGACCGATATCGCGCCTGGCTACGACCACATTACGTCGGCCATTGGCGGTGCGATCGCCGCAGCAAACGGCGCCGACTTCCTGTGCTATGTGACTCCCGCCGAGCACCTGCGCCTGCCGAGCGTGCAGGACGTGCGCGAGGGCGTTATCGCCTCGAAAATTGCCGCGCACGCCGCCGACTTGGCGAACGGCGTTCCTGGTGCTCGCGATTGGGACGACCGCATGGCTCGCGCACGCCAGCGCCTCGACTGGCCCGCGATGTTCGACGAGGCCATCGACCGCAAGAAGGCCGAAGAATACGTGGCGAGCACCAACCCGCACGACCCGAGCACCTGCACCATGTGCGGCGCCATGTGCTCAGTGCGCACCATGAACAAAGCCATGAAGGGCGAAAACGTCAGCCTGCTGTAGGCGAAGGGCGCGGGCGAAGCGCCCCAGGAGACACTCGACGCATGCAACACCAAGAAGGCCAAGGGCACGGACCCTTGGCCTTCTTCTTTAAGCGAACCCACCGCTCGGCAACGCTCACGATCGCCTCTTTCGCTTTAGTCGCAGCGCTACTCGGCAATGCCCTCGAGCGCTTCTTTCGCCGCAGCTGCGATGCGCGAGACGTCATCCTTGTTCGGATGGCTTTGCGCCTTGTTCCAATTGTCAATCAGCATGCGAGCCTGAGCGTTCTCGGGATCTTTCTCGAGCATGCCCTCGTAGCGGCGCTTCACGCCCATACCCATCTTGCCTTGACACATCGCGCCGCCAATATACTGCGCATCGGCAGGCAAATATGTGCGAACCCTGTCGAGAATTTGCGCGAAATACTCGTCGCTTTCACCGAAACCGCAGGTGCCGAACAGAAAAACGCGCTTCCCCGCAAGGCCCTGAAGAAAATGCTGAACAGCGGGGCTGCATGAGCCCTTGTCACACCAAAAGCCGACGAATACCACGTCGGCCTCGCTCGCTTGTGTGGCAATCGTCGATGTGGAAGACGTCGATTCAACGGGCGCCGATGCAGCTGCGTTGGCACTTTGGCCATTTTCGGCGGCCTCGTCCCCTTCAGCGCCTTCGACATTTTCAGCACCTTTAACGCCTTCCGAGTGCGCCGATTCCACAGCCGCGCCATCCAAATCGAAAGAGGCCGCAAAGCGCACTCCAGCGTCGGTCAATTCGCGCTGCAGCGCATCAGCCACCAATTTGGTGTTTCCACTTTTGCTGCTCACAGCCATAGAACACGTGATATTCAAAACAGCTCCAATCTCTTGACGAAGACACCTTACGCCGAAACGCATCACAAGAAAACTGTGCAGCGTCTCGAGCCCCAGATGGCAGAAAACGCGACAAGGGGGCCTCTCTGCAGACCTCATTACGGAGGGAAAAGCCCGTAAAAGCCCGAACGGAGTAACTAAGTTCAACAAAAGGCCAGGTCACGTAATTTTCCGAAAAGAGCGCCGAAGAATATCCGCCCGAGAAAAGGCCCCATCATGGCGTTTCCTGGCAGCACGCTCCCAAATCCACGCAATCGGGCCCCATTGCGGCGTTTTCTGCCAACGCCGAAAAGAATGCATGCCTTCGACAAGCTTCCATACGCCGAGCGGGAAGGTGTCAACCGCCTGAACGTCGTTTGACTGTCCGAACGCGCATTTCATGCAAGGCCAATGCCACGTTCGCATAGCGGGCTGCTCTTCATTTCTTACATTTCATGCTGGCATTTCATGCTGGCGTCGAAAGCGTAGGCCCCTTAAGTCGAGATCGTCGACCCCTCAAAAGAAACCAACTTCAAAAGGAAGCTGATTTCCTCCTTTTGAAAACGGGAGCGCGGCCGAAGCGGAATTCGTGCCGAGACGTAGGCCTTTGTTCGTGCCGAGACGTAGGCTCTTAAAAAGAAAAAGCCGACTTCCTTAGAAGCCGGCTTTTCAGATTCAGAATGGTGCCCGAGGCGAGAGTCGAACTCGCACGTCTTTCGACAACGGTTTTTGAGACCGCCGCGTCTGCCATTCCGCCACTCGGGCGCGAAATCGAATTATACCCGATGTTCCCGAAAGCGCAAACCGAAATTTCAGAGCACGCGCAAAAAGCAATGATACGGGCCGAAAATCGTTAGGACAGGCACGAAAGCCGAAACAAGGCGACTTCGGTCCGAAAACGCCAAAGCGAGACGATCATTCGGCTCGAAGACGCCGAAAAAGATGCCCATTCGGCTCCTGGGGACCGATGCGACGCACTATTCGCGGCGAACCCAACCGCTCAGAAACTCGCTAACCTACAATTTTGACGTTGTTGGCGTACTCGCTCGCGTCATCGGTATACACCGCCGCATTTTTCCTCTGGCGCTGAAGCTCTTCTTCGGTAAACGTGCGCTTGACCACGCCAGGAACGCCTGCAACCAGCGAGCGCTCGGGAATCACGGCATGCTCTTTGACCAGCGCGCCCGCGGCGATAATGGAACCGCGACCGACATGGGCACCGTTCATAACCGTGGCATGCATGCCCACAATAACGTCGTCCTCGATGGTGGCGCCGTGCACGATGGCGTTGTGCCCCACCGACACGCGTTCGCCAATGGTGATGGGCAAATCGTAATCGGCATGAAGCATGGCGTTGTCCTGCACGTTGCTGTCGCGGCCGATGGTGATGGATGCAACTTCGGCACGCACCGATGCGCCGAACCATACAGAAGTGTTTTCCGCCAAATGAATATCGCCGGAAAGCGTGGCGCTGTCGGCGATGAACGTAGCTTTCTCCACGTCAGGACGCATACCCTTGAATTCGATGATCATAGTGTTCCTCCCTCTTTCTTAAGCATGTCGCAACAGGAAATGCGCGACATGGTTCACGGATGGTATCAGAACCCATTCCCCACACATATGCTCAAGTGTCCGCAATCCGACGAGCGCGACCATACAGCATGCTCGTCGGCGACAGAACGAGGAGGGCAGCTACCCGGAGGTGCCTCCGGGCATCAACGAATCGCCCGACCGCTTCGTCGGCAAACCAGCCATCCAAAACCTCCGCTTCCTCTTTTAGCCGTTTGGGACTTTGCGCGCTCACCATTTGGGCCGCAGAGTACTTCGCGCGCTAGCGAGAACGCAGCACAATCGCTTTGAAAACCGAACTGGCGCGATGGGCGCCGAAGGGAGAGCACTTTTATCGCGATGCGAAAGGAAGTGATGGGAATGATGAAACCCATGACGAAGAAGATTCTGCTGGGCGCGCCCGCAGTCGCATTGTCCGCGGTGCTTGCATGCACCATGGTGGCATGCGGCGGTGGCGGCGACGAGCAGAGCGAATCGGGCGGCGATGCCGCCGCCAGCAAATCGGCCTACGAATCACAGAAGATTGAAGTCGAGGGCTTCACCGTCGAATCACTCGCCGATGGCACGTACTATCGCGGCGAGTTCTACGAGCAAGATGGCTTCTGGCTGCGCGTACGCATCACGAACACGAGCGACAAGCCGCTTGACCGCTTCAGCTTCACCACGAACGCTGCTCCCGGCAACCTTGAACCGGGCGATAGCATTTTCAATACGTTCACCGCGTATGTCGAAGAAATTGAAACCCCGCCGGCGGAGCTTTGCAAAGACGCCCAAACAGAGGGCAACCCGACCATCGCACCTGGCGAAAGCGTTGAGTGGGTGTATTTCTGGGTCGTTGGCAACAACTATTACGGGCCTATTACCGTCGAATTCGAGAATGACGTATCGGGCGGCACCAACCCCAGCGTGATGCACTTCGACACCACGGGACGCGAGACCGACGAATACAAGGCAGTTAAGGAAAAGTCCGACGAAATCAAGGCCCTTGGCGGCGTCGATTTCGAAACCTATAGCGCGAAGGCTGCCGATGGCTGGACGCTTACCGAAATGGACGAGAAGCACAGCGATGCCGAGTTCAGCCTCGATGCCGTAGATGATGGGCACGTCGACGTGTACACCGCCTCCAAAGACCCGATGGGTGAAGCCAAGCTCGCCCAGAACAACATGGGTGGCGGCGAGATTGACGAAGTCGAAATCAATGGCGTGACGTGGACGCGCTTCGTCGCTACGCATGGCGCCACGTACCTGTATGCCGAAGCATCGAACGGCACAACGGTCAGCATCTATGCCAACAGCAATCTCACCTGGGAAGATGCTCTGCCCATGTTCGAAATGGTAACTTTGAAATAACGAGACGCCGTGATCGTTCAAATACAAATGTGACCTGCATAGCGCCACCGTTCAACAACAGCAAAGGCCGATTCCGGAAATTCGGAATCGGCCTTTTTGATAAACGAGCCGGTTTCGGCGCAGCAAGCAACGACAAAACGGCAGGCTAATAGAACAATTCCACCTCATCTTTGAGGAATTCCTCGACGCCGCATGCGCCAGACGCCGCGCCGCCAACGACGATTCGTTTCGCACTCGGATGGGCGGACAGGAAATCGGCCATTCCACTTTGGCCTTTTTCCTTGCCGCTTTTCACTTCAATAGCCGAAAGCGAATCAAAGCCCTTCGAAACGACGAAGTCAACCTCTTTCGTCCCCTCGCGCCACCAATACACGCCCAGACCCTCTTCGGACGCCCGCGCGAGAAGCCGTGCGCCAACCGCCGATTCGACCAAATGGCCGCGCAAATCGGGTTCGCCCAAATATCTCGATTTCTCAATTCCCGACGATGCCGTCATAAGCGAGGTGTCATACACCATGAAACGTGGCGACGATTTTCTGCGCCTCACCTCTTTGGCATCGTATTTCTGAATGCCGCAAAGCATTCCCGCTTTATCAAGCAAATCGAGATAATGCGCAACCGTCACCGTGTTGCCCGCATCTTGCAGTTGTCCAAGCATCTTGGTATACGAGAGTTCTTGCGCCGAATACGTTGCGCCGAGCCGGAAAAGCGCCCTCATGAGCGCCGGCTTGCGAATATCTTCAAGGGCCAAAACGTCTTGCGAAATCGTTGGCTCAATAATCGCTTCACGAATATACGAAATCCAGCGAGCATCGTCGCTCGCAAATCGCGCTGCGCCAGGGTAGCCGCCGTAATAAAGGTAATCATCAAACGAGAAACCGAACGCCTGGAAACATTCCGAATAGCTCCAATGCGGAGAATGAATAAGCTCAAAGCGCCCCATGAGGGAATCTTCCAGTCCCTTGTGCAGCAGAAGCGACGACGAGCCGCTTAAAACAACCCGAACCGGCATGTCGTTTCGCCGATCGGCATCGTAGAGCGACTTAACGACGAGCGACCAATGGGGCACCTTTTGAATCTCGTCAACGACAAGCACCACGGGGCGCGACCCCGACTGCGTAGCATTTCTCGCCTGCTGCCACTCAATCTGGAGCCATTCCTCGCTCGGAACGATGGCATCGTCTGCGCTTATGAAAAACTGCTCCGTGTCGATTTTCGCCAAAGCTTGACCGAGCATTGTGCTCTTGCCTGTTTGACGAGGCCCAACGACAACCTGCATAAGCGGATTGTTTGTTTCGGAGATTCTATCGACGATGGTTTTCACATAATGCCGCTCAAACATTCCAGAACCCGCATTCTTGTCGTACTGAGTATTTTTACTCATTGTACTGAGTATTTTTACTCAGTACAATGAGTAATTTCATCAGATCGGTTACGACTTGCCGTTTGGCCTGTCCTCCCATGGGAAGGTCGGCGCGCGCCCATCTCCATCGTGCCACACGTCACGCACACAGCTGGAACGCGCCTGCGCGACGGGAACGCATTCTTCTCAAATTCTTCCCCAGGGCGAATTCGAGAGTCAAAAACAAAAAAGCAGGTCAGAACTTTTACCGTTCTGACCTGCTGAAACTTTTGGTCGCGGGGACCGGATTTGAACCGATGACCTTCGGGTTATGAGCCCGACGAGCTGACCAGACTGCTCCACCCCGCAATATGTTAGGTGCCTTAAGGCAAGAAAATATATTACCAGCCCCAGCAATTAATGCAAGACCGAATTTCCAAGAATACCCGCCAATCACCAGTTCTTCACAATCGAGGCCAGATAGGCAGTTGCTTCTCAGTCATAATAAGAACTTCGTCACCCAAACACGGAATGATCGCTCGTCCCTCGCGAGCAATAAGAGCTTCGGCATCTAAACGCAGAACGGCCCCGAGTCCTCGGGGCCGCTCCGTTTAATGCTGCTCGCCCTTCGCTAGCTGCGACGACGCCAGCAAGCAGCCACGCCGCAAACCACCAGCGCAAGCCCAGCCGCAACTGCAGCCGCGCCAAGCATCAACCCGGCATCGTCAGCCGTCTTCGAGAACAGCTTCACAACCGGATTCTTCGGCGTCGTTGCGCCACCGCCCGGCATGGGCGTAGGAGCAGGCGGCTCGGTATAGGAATTCTTGAACGTCGGGGCCGCGCCATCGTCGTAAGCCACCGTCGCGACCAAATTCCCCTGACCATCGTCGACCACGTTCACGACAACGTTATACGTCGCGGTATCGTAGGTCACATTCGCCTGCTTGTCGTTCACCTCGGAAATCGTATACGCGTAGGTGCCAGGTTCCGCAAACGTCAGCGCGGGGAACGCAACCGATCCCGCAGCATCGTTCTTCGCCTGATAAACCGTACCGTCTTCCGCGGTCAGCGCAAAGGTGAACTGGCCATCGGCCAAGACCTTGCCGCTCAACACCTTCGTTGCGCCAAGTACCACACTCGTCGTGCTGTGCGCATACGTATTCACAAACGCAACATTGGCATCATCCGTAGCGAGCGCATGCTCAACCACCAAGCTACCTTCGCCGTTATCGACCATTTTCGTGTGAATCGCGATTGATTTGCCGTCGAACGTCACGCCATTATGCGTCGTGCCAGCGCCCACCTCGCGCAGAACGTAGTCGTGTTTGCCAGCCGTCGTATACGTAACCGCGCTCATGGCCACGTTGCCCGCGGCGTCATTCGCGCCCCGCGCCACAACCTGACCGTTTTCAACAAGCTCGAAAAGGAACTCGCCCTCGACCAGATCGCGCCCCACGAGCGACTTCGAGACCGGAATCTGGTCGGTTACGCTCGAATCAACGGGGGTAACGCTGTACGCATTGGTGAACTCGAACATCGGCTTGGTCTCGTCGCCGACACGTTCAACCGTCAGCTCGCCCTTGCCGTTATCGGTCACCTTGAAACTCACCGTTTTCACGCTGGTGTCGTTGGTGACGCCAGGTGCGCTGCCAGTTTCGGTAATCGTATAGGTGAACACATGGGAGCGAACCGTGACAGTTTGCGCCGCGGGAGCAGCACTCTGAACGCTCGCCGCCGCATTATCGGTTGCCGCATTGGCAGCCGGTGCAGCGTTGACAGAAGCCGCAGGAGCTGTCGCCTGGTTGTCGGCATTGCCGCTCGGAGCCGCATCGCTCGCACCGGAAGCAGCATCAACCGCCGCAGGCTCAGCGCCGCCCGCCGCAGCAAGTCCAACTGCATCGTCGCTCACAGGAACCGCACCCTGGCCAGCGCCGTCGGCATTCGCCGCACCATCGGCAGCATTGCCAGCAAGATTATCGCCCGTCGCCGCCTGCGCAGGCGTTGCGGAATCGCCCGCAACCTCGACGCCCGCGGTCGCGCCCGCAGCCACAACATCATTCGAGGCAGGAGCTGCAGACTGAATGTTTGCCGCGCCAGCGTCAAGAGTCGCTCCTTGCTGCGTGGTGCCCAGCGCCTTGTTCAGAGCATCGAGCGTAAACACGATTTTGCCGAAATCGATGCTTCCATCAGCGGCATTCGTCTCGCTCGCACTCTCGGGCATGGGAGCGTCCTTTTCATTCGCCGTAATGGTGAACGTGAATTTGCCCGTGATGTCGTTCGGGGTCAAGCCTTCGGCGCGGCTCAAACGCTTCACGCCCGTCACGCTCACCGACGCATCGCCCGTTCCGTACGTGTTCTCGAAAGCCAACCCCTTATCGCCAGCCTCGATAGTCACAGCAAGCGCGCCAGAACCGTCATCGACAGCATTGATGGCGAACGGAATCGACTGAGTCGTTGCGGTAATGCCACGATCAGAGAGCCCGTCAGTTTTCTCGTACGCAATGCACGGAATAGTCCAGGTTGCGTCGCCGTTATCGCTTGTCATCTTCGTGGCAGAGCCCTTCGCGACCAGCTCGTTCAGCATCGCCGTATCGAAACTCAGCGTGCCGAATGCAACCGTGCCGTCGGCCGCGCTCGTCGCCGTAAGCACGTCGCTGCCCGCCGCTTCCCCTTCGGCATACTGCACGCCAAAGGCGAACTCGCCTTCAACCAATGCGCGGCCGCTCAAGGTTTTCGTCGCATTCACGTCAACGCTTCCCGAAGCGGTATAGCCGTTCGTGAACGCCACTTTGGCCGCAACAGCCGCTGGGCTATCGCCCGTCTTGTAGGTATACGTCGCAGCGTCAGAACCACCGGAAACCGTCGTGGTCGCCGTAAGCGTTGCCGTAGCGGGATCATCGCTCACGGAAATCGTCACCGTACGAACAGCCGTATCGAAGGTGTATCCGTTGCCCGCGTCGCCAAGCTCGCGAACGGCATACGTGAACGTTTTGCCCGCGTCGAGCTGCGTGAATTCCACATCGCTGCATACCAGGGCACTTGCCGCATTGCCGTCCAAGGCGGCAGGCATGTCGAACACCTTACCGCTCACAGGCAGACCAAGCACTGCAGCCGACGCCTCGTCGTTAGGCACAACCTGAATCTGGAACTGACCCTGGGTCATGTCGCGACCGTTCAAGGTTTTCGTCAGCGTCAGCCCGCCAGCAGCCGTGTAGTTGAGGCTCGTTTCGTATTTGTTCACGAACGTGCCGTTCTCGGTCGAGGATGTAGCAACCAGGTGGCCTTCGCCGTCGTCGGTCACCGTCACATAAATCTTCGCGACATTCGTGCTGTACTGGATGCCGGCCTTCGCAGGGTTGGGTTTGATTTCGTTCACCGTATAGACGAACGTTTTGCTCGTGACTGCGCTGCCATCAACGAGCATATCGCTCGCCGTGAACGTGACGTTGCCAAAATCAAACGCCACCGCCTCGCCATCTTTGCCGCTCGTCGACTGAACAGTCGCAGTCGCGCCGCCGGAAGGCATGGGAGCGCCTTCGGTCTCAGCCTGAATCTCAAACGAGAAGCTATCGCTTTCGATCCAATCGCGGCCCTCGAGAACCTTGTTCAAGCCGAAGTTCGTTGTCGCAAAGTCCACATTAGCTGGTTTGTAGGCATTCGCAAAAGCCACCGTAGGAACGCCGCTTTCGACCAGCTCGCCGTCGACATACGTCGCCACATCAAGGTTCATGCCGTCCTTCAGGCTTACGGCAAGCTCAACCTTATGGGTCGCTTCGTCATAGGTCACGCCAGCAAGCTTGCCACCGTCGCCGGGAACAACTTCGCTCACGGTGAACTTAAACGTCTTGCCCGCATCGGCCTGCGTAAACTTGATACCATCAATCGGCTTCATGACGTCGGCTACGCCTGCGGCGCGATCGTTCGGGTTGCTGAACTGGAGCACGCCACTGCAGTTTTCGTCAACGCGCTTAAGCAGCGCCTTCGAGGCATCATCGGCTCCTTCGATGCTGAAGGCGAATTCGCCCGCATGCATCGTGCGACCCCCAAGCGTCTTCTCCACCGCAAGGCCACCAAAGCTACCGTACGTCTTTTCCTCGGAATACACGTTGGTAAAAGTCGCCCCACCGTCGTAAGAAACCTCGGCCTGCAAAGTGCCCGAATGGTCGTCGGTCACCTTGACCGTCACCAGGCACTCATGGGTATCAAACGTGATATGGCTCGCCTGCGCAGCTTCGGAATTCAGCGCCTCGCCGCAGTAAGCGTTCTCGACCATTTTGAACGTGTACGTGCCAGGCTTGTTAAACGACAGCTCACCGAAGTCGAAACCCTTCGACCCGCCGTTCGCCAAGCCGCTTACCGTTGCCCGCTTCGCAAAATCGGCGCCGAACGCGTCGGTCGCGGCTTTGTTAGCCGGCGCCAGGCCGAACCCGAAGCTCTCAGCTTCGGTCATCGCACGGCCCTGGAACACCTTTGTGCCAGAAATTGCGGCCGCAGCAGGTTCGGGACTGTAGCTGTTTTCGAATGCAAACGCCTTCGCGTCGCTCGGAACAGCTTCCGCATCGGTCGCGGCACCCTGCTTGGCATACGCAACGCTCAGCTCGATATGAGCATTGGCTCCCTCGCCCACGCTTTTAACCGTAACAATCGCCTGCCACACTGTGGGGTCATACGTCGCACCGGGCAAACCTTGGCCAGCAGCCAGGTCTTTCGCATCGACCCACGTATTGTCGACCTTCACCACTTCAGTAATTTCGTAGACGTACCTTTTGCTTTGCACGCCACCCAAGTCGCTCAGGCTGAACGTCGCCTGGGGGAACGCGATGCTTCCATTCGCAGAAACCGTCGACACCACGCCGCGATAGTCAACGCCGGCGGCGGTTTTGCCCGTCACGACCTCGACGCCATCCCCCTTGGGCAGCGGCGCCGAAGCGTCGGTCGTTTTCGCCATCACGAAGAACATGCCCGACTCAAGCGTGCGCTGACCCGTTGCGTCGTTCCACGTTTTCGTACCGCTCGGGTTCCAGGTCACGCTCTTGTCGCTGAACGTGTTCACAAACGCAGCGAGTTCGGCAGCCTCGGGCGTTTCGAATTCAATGCCGTCGTCGCTCGCAAGCTTCGTCATAGCAGATTCAACCGAAAGCGTGCCGTCATGTTTATCGGCGACAACAACTTTCACCTCGTACAAAGCTTGCGACATGGAAACGCCCGGGTTAACGGTGCTGTTTTCTTCCGATTCGTAAATCTGGTAGATATACGTGCCAGGCTGCGTGTACACGATGTCGCCGAAATGGAAACCGACTTGCGTGCCCGTCGGCGTGCCTTCGGGCCGCGTTACCTCAAGACGAGCCACGCCATCGCTTGCACCTTCGGGCATTGGAGCGACCACGGACGTGTTGGCATCTTTCAGCACAAACGTGAATTTGTCACTGGACAGCCAAGCGCGGCCTTTGAGGGTCTTCGCGACCGCAAGCGCAGTTGAGCCTTCCAGCGTACCCTGCGCAGCATACGTGTTCACGAACTCGGCCTTCGCAAACTCGCCCGCTACAACCGTGCCCGTCGCGGCAATCGCCTTGCCTTCGGCGTCAGTCGGAGACGACTGCAAGAAACCAGGGTTCGCATGCGTCAGCGAGCCATCGTCGGCAGGCACATTCAGCAACTCTTCAACCGAATAGTCGGCATTCGGAGCAACGCCATACACGTACAGCGTTTCATCGGCCTTGATCGAATGCGTTGCCTTTCCATTCGTGTCGAACGTCAGCTCAAACGGGTCGCCGCACACGCCTCCTGCGGCGTTCTTCACTTCGGCATGCAGCGTTTTACCCGCCGCGGCCTCTACCGTGAGCTCGAAATCAAACGACTTGTCGGAATAAGCGGCCGCATCGAAACCCTCGGGCATATCGAGCGTCTTCGAAACCGCCAGCGTTCCCGGAATTTCAACCGACAGCTTGCCGTTGTTGCCCAAATGCGGAATAACCGTCGTCGCGGCCGAGGTCGACGTCTCGCTGTTCCACTTCGGGTTCAGCACGTCAGTCGCCGTGCCGGTGATATTTTTCACCTTCGACTTCGCGAGTTCATCGATATACGTCAAACGTGCCGTGCCGGCCTTGAAATAGGCATTGCCGCTAGCGTCGTACGCAAGAGCGCCCGAGAACTGCTCGGCCGTGCCAGATGGGAAGCTCACGACTTCCGTTTGAGAAACGGCAGCGCCGCCTTCGCCCATCGCAAAGAAATGATTCTGGTAGTAATGCGTTCCACCCGCCGAGATCGCGCCGCGAGTCGCAGGCTGCGTGCACGCTTCATCAGAATAAATGGGCGTATCGCTCGTGAAGTAGTAATACGCATTGCCCTTAGAAGGATTGAAGTGCGAAACGGTATCGCCCAACGCGGCACCCGGGGTGAACGCGTTCGCGTAGAAATTCACCTTGCCGTTTTCGGTGTTGGCCGCGATGTATTTCGCCATGGCTTCATCGGGGTTCGCGACAAGCGCAAGCGCATCGGGCTTAATGCTCGACGTGAAGAAAACGCGCAGCGGATACGTATCGCTTACCGTCATAGTGCCCGCAGTTTCGTTCACATTGAAGTTGCGCAGAGGAATAAGGCCCGCGGGAACCTTCACCTGAACCTTATCGCCCGCGGCCGCATCGCTCGATTTCGTCACGGTAATCACGATATTGCCCAGGCTCGCAGTTTTGCCGTTCAGTTCGGTCGTGCCTGCAAATGTGTAGGTATCGGCGGTATCGGTCGTGGTTTTCGTCACGTCGCTAAACACATGGTTGTTCACCACGATCGCTTCGAATGCGTCAACCTGCATGTACGAGCCCAGCGAGTCGTCGAACGTGATGTAGCCATCGCTCATCTCAAAGCCCTCGCGAGCGTCGGTGGGATAGCCCGCGCCCTTTACGATTTCCTTCGAGATGTCTTCGAAGATTTTCGAGAGCTCGCTGGCGCTCGAAGCAGACTTATAGAAGTCGGACCCTTCAGCGCGATTGCCGAAGCTCCACTTCCACTCGCCACTCAACCAGTATTGTGTATAGGTATAGACAGCTGCAGGATAGTTGCTCGAAGCCGCCTGCATGAACTTGTTTTCGTTGGTGGTTGCATTCACATCGGCGCTCGGGTTCGCGCCATCAAAAATGCCGATGGTATACACCGAGGCGCCCGCGTCTTTCATGGTTTTCGCGGCGGCAATGGCGTCAGAGGCAACCCCATTCGAGAATTCACTTTGAGTCGTCGGCGTACCATCGGTAAAGAAAATCACAATCTTTTTTGCATCGGAACGCTTGGAGGTTTGACCCTGCGCAAGCTCCATGCCAGCAGCCGCATTCGTAGCACCCGCCGGTTTAATGGCGTTGATGGTGTCTTTAAACGAGCTCTTCGTCGTTTCGCTGCACGCCGTCATGTTTTTCATGACCTGGCTGTAGTTGTATGTGTACCTACCCTCGCGATACGTGTCGTTGCCAACCTTATTTGACTTCTCGCCGGCGAACTTCACGATAGAAACCTGATGCTGCTTCGATGCGTCGGAAATGCTCGCATTTTGCGTTGCAATCTCGTCGATAAACGCGTTTGCGGCATTCTTCAGCGCATCGATGCGTTTTCCGCCGGTCATGTCGTCATCCATAGATCCCGATGCGTCGAGCACAAGCACGATGTCGAGCGGCGTGGTCGACGTCGACGCGATGTTCGATGTAGAGGAAAGCACTGAAAGCGCCGTGATGAAATCGGAATCGCCCTTAGAAACCGTAGCACTCATGGCGCCTGAAATGCCAATATCGTTAGTCGATACCGTTTTGTCGGTCCAAATACGACCGATATTTTGGGTCGTATTTTCGACGACGCCAGACCAATCGCCCATCGTCGATGCGTCGGCGATTGTCTCAATGTTTGCCGCCGCGCGAATCTGTTCCGCGCGCGACGACGCGCTCGATTCGTCGGCCAAAGCCGTGCTCCCAATCAAGGGAAGCAGCGCGAATGCGAGCAGCGCCGCAATCGCCATTTTCAATCGCTTCATGGTGTGGCCTCCTTCATGCTTCCCGCCTTATGCGCCCATTGCTTGACCCTTCCTACTTTCATGCACGGCTCCTTTCGTCCAAAGATAATTACCTTGATTATTCGATCCCTTTTGTTTCTGCGGAAGTGCCATTTCGCAACGAAAATGGCCAAAATGGGCCGCGACCTACTTTCATTTCCTACAAAGAAAGCCCTGACGCCGGAAGGTTCGCATGTGCGACGCGACACGCAAAAAGAGGGCCGTATTTACGAACTCCTTGAAGAAAACGCAGGTAGAACACTATGAAACTGGTTTTTGAGCCTGGGACGCATGCCTAGATTGCAGCGCCCTGTCGCCATCGCCGCTGCGAAAACGTTACGTCCGCCGGGTTCCGGAGGCGCGAATGGTCGCTTCTATATGAGAAACTTTTATATACTTATATATCTCTTAGTTACTAACATTCGTTTGAAAAGCTTGCTTCTATTTCAATGTAGGTGCTTTTTAGAAGCTATCGACTCTCAACATTGCAATTGCACGACATGCGGCCGGGCTGCGTTGTTGTGCGGCGCGCATTCAACTACAATCGACGGCGAAAAAGAAATTCCGACCAAGGGAGGAAATCATGCCCACTCGCGACGAGCGCCGCGCTGAAGCCGCCAAGCATTTGGCCCTTATGAAAGGCGCATTCGCCAAAGAAACCCAGGCGACCATCGATGCCGCTGTTGTCTACGAAGACGGCGACGCGCTCGCGCTCGAGTTGCCCGAGCCCACAGCCGAGGCAACCGAAACCCAGGTGACCACCGATTTCACCACCACCGCGCTTCGCCGCGCACAGGGCCATTGTCGACCCCGTTTCTTACACGCGCCCCGGCGGCGCCTACGAGGACGGCTCTTTCGGCCCCGAGCAAATTCTGTGTTCCGAAAGCAACCTTTACCCCGTTCTGTGCGGTATGAAGTCGGCCTACCACGACCAGAACCGCAGCTACATGTGCGGCATGCTGCTCACGAGCCGCGCGATGTACCTGCCGAACGTCGTTTTCATTCGTGAAGGCGAAATTCGCGAGGCGAACGTCATCGCCGTGCCCGAGCCCAACCGCGAGCGCGCCCTGGAAAACCATCGCTCCGAACGCGAATGCCTCGATTGCCTGGCGGCCCGCATCGAAACCATGCTCAACATTGCGGCTGCCAACGAAATCGAAACGCTCATCGTGAACGCCTACGCATGCGGACGTCAAGGCTTCCAGCCCGCCCAAGTCATCGAGCTTTTCCAGCAATGGATCGCCGCTCACCCTGGCGCCATCAAAACCATCGTGTTCGCCGTGCCGCGCGCAAGCTTTGATGCGTTCGACGAGGCGTTCGGCCAACCCGCGCCCGTCGTTGAGGAGGTCGTCGCGCCCGCCGAGGAACAGGAAGACGACGAATTCGACTTCCGCGCAATCGATTTGCCCGAAGGCATCACCATTCGCTAAAAGCGATGCAACTCAGCACAGGCCAACGCGAACCGAGGGCCAACGCAAGCCAACAAGAAAAGCGCTGGATGCAACTACGCATCCAGCGCTTTTTGTTTCCCAATATATACATCGCGTCCAGCGGGCGGTTGCGGGCGGCTGCGCCATAGACGTATAGCTTGCAAAATGGGAATTGCGAAAAGCAAGCAGACGGCCGGCTCAAAGTGGCCCCAGAAACAACACCCCGCGAACCGAATAGGCGCCCCTACTACCCCATCCAAACGACCATGCCGCGAAAAGCCTTGCAACGCAGCACCAAGCAGCTGTCGAACGCGTGAATCGAGCGCAAACGAAGCTCGCCCAAAGCGACCGTCGCATCGCCGTTTCGGCACGTTATTCAATCGGCCCCATGAGGAACATATTGTGCGTCGACTGGAACAGCAGTTTGCCCGTCGCCGCCTCGCGCGTGGTCACGCGAATCACGGCCGTCGAGCGGCCCTTGTGCAAAGGCTCGGTCGTCACGTCGACCTTGCAGCACGGCACCGCTTTGAAGAAATTGATGCTCGCGGAATTGCACACGTTGTTCACGCCAAACGAATACGTCGCGAACCCGCAGCCGATTTCTCCAATGAAATAGCCCGTGCCGCCATGGATACCGCCGCGATAATTGCCCAAGCTTTTGGGAATGTCCATCGTGAAATGCACATACCCAGGCTCGCTTACCTCGACAATCTCAATATTCTCTCGGAACTCGGGCGCTTCAGGAACGTTGCACCACATCTTCTCGATCAGTTTCTCGTCAACCATTCCGATTCCCCTTCCGCATGCAAAAAAATTGTTCGCACCAGCAACGTCAGCTGCCTTCATCGGCGTCATTTTCGTGCAACCGTCACATTGCATCAATAAACAACTTCCGTTATCTGTGGAAAGAAGTCGAGCGCAGGCCAATCCGCCTTCTTCCGCCTAGGCCTTGCGCACTAAATAGCAGCAATGGATTTTGGCATTGCGCTCGAAATCGTGCGGAATGGTCTGCGGCGTAATATCCTCAATTGCCACGCCCGCCTCGGCAAGCGCTTCAACATCAGGCTTGAAATTGCGCAGGTTGCAGCTGAACACCGCTACGCCGTCGCGCTCGAGCAAGCGCACCACATTCGTCAGCAGCTTCACGTGATCGCGCTGCACACTCCAGGTGTTTTTGCCCATGGCCTTCGAATTCGAAAACGTAGGCGGGTCCACGAAAATCAAATCGAAGCGGCGCCACCCACGCGCCTCACGTTCAATCCACTGCAGCACATCGGCGCGCACGAAGCCATGCTCGGGGCCATCGCAGCCGTTCAATTCCATATTGCGATGCGCCCACGACAAATAGGTCTGCGATAAATCGACCGTAAGCGTCGATTTTGCGCCGCCCACCGCCGCATGAACCGTGCAGGTGCCCGTGTACGAGAACAGGTTCAAGAACGACTTGCCCTCGGCCATGCTTCCGACCATTTCGCGCGTCACGCGGTGATCGAGGAAAATGCCCGTATCCAAATACGAACCCAGGTCGCACTCGAACACGTTGCCCGATTCCTGCGTATAGAGCACATGCCCTTCTTTTTGCTGGTCGGTATATTGTCCGCCGCCCTTTTCGCGACGGCGCGTCTTCAAGAACACGCGCTCGCGAGGAATGCCGAGCGTTGCCGAAGCGATTTCCACCGCATCGTCCAGACGGGCGGCAGCCTTCGCCGCGTCGATTGATTTCGGCGCCTGATACTCGGCTATGACCAGGCAACTCTCACCTTCGCTTTTCCATACGCCATCATATCGGTCGATAGCTACAGCGAAATCGGGCAAATCGGCATCGTAAACGCGATAGCACGAAATGTCGTTGTCGCGCGCCCACTTGCGGCGGTCTTTCGCCACTTTGCGAAGACGCGCCGCGAACTGATCAGCGCCCTTGTCGCGACACAGTACCTCGACCTTGCGCCCGCCGTCGATGTTGCCCACCATAAGGGGATACTGCGCAGGCAATGGTTCGAAAGCGGGCTCCGTGGCCGCCAGCTCAACATCGCCGCGAGCGCTGCGGGACGCGCCATCGCCACGGGATCCCCAATCGTTATGGGGTCGGCCATTGCCACGAAATCCCCGTTCACCGCGGGACCCTCCATTGCCATGCGAAGCACCGCGACCACTTGGCCCGCTTTTGCGCGAATCTCGCTCCCGGAAATCGCCTCGTGCGCTCGAGCGACGCGCTTCTTGGCCGCCTTGGCCATCACGCGCACCACGTTTATCGTGCGATGGATTTTGAAACTGCTCGTTTTGCGCCACTTATGCACCCGCCTTCACGCCAAATTCGAACGGCGGCTGAGCCACCATCTCAAGCACCAGCTGGCAACGAATAGAAAGCGGATCGCGGTTCTCGCTCAAAAACGCCGGCACCTCGGCGCGCGGAAGAAGGACCGATTCGATGAATTCGGTCGATTCGCTGCGCGGCTCAGCCACGCGTTCCACCTCGGCAAATACCATGGCGATGCTCTCGTCGCCCATGCCGAGCGACGAAAAACCAGGCTGCACGCATGCACGTGCGCTCACCGGCTGGCCGCACTCGTCGCGTACCAAATCGAAGCCGGTTTCTTCGCGCAGCTCGCGGGCCGCGCATTCCACGATGCCCTCGCCAGGCTCGCGCAAACCAGCGGGAAACGCCACGCACATGCGATTCATGGGGAAACGGAATTCGCGAATGAGCAGGAATTCATCGTTCGCCGTATGGCCCACAATGCACACCGCATCAACCTGGGGCGCAACGGTTCCCAGCGTCTCGATTTCGCTGCGATATTCCTCAAGGCCCTTGCGCGAAACCACGTCATATTTCAGCTCGCGCCCATTCGGCAAGCGATACGTCAGAATATATTTCTTAATCCAGCCATCGCTCACCTGCTCGATGCCGAGCAATTCGGGCAATCCGGCCGCCTCATCGAAGCTTGCCGTGCACACGTCTTCTTCCATAATCGCTCCTTCGAATGCCACTTGGTCGGCAGCGTTTACTGCAGCGTTTTTTAATCTGCACCATTGTATAGCGACGACGCGCACAAAACAGAAGAGGACGGCAACGCCACCGCGAAAACGGCTATCGCGCCCCATGACAAGCGTCGCGACCGGCGAACATCGACGAGCATCGACAAGCGCCGACCGAACGGCCCCATTGCGAATGGTGACGCTTTTGACCACGAAGAACGATTTGGTGGTCAAAACGGCCGCCATTCGCAAAATCGCGAAGCGGAAGTTCCCGACAAACACCGCTCCAGGCAACCCCAGGCTCCCCAGAGGCTGCCCCGAGTCCTCCGAGGGCACTTCAGCACGCCCAGAGATGCCCTTCTGAGAAAAAGAGATGCCGCATCGAGCAACCTTCCTTACAAATGACGGCGTTTTTGACCACAAACGAGCCGGGGGGTGCGGACGAATAGTTGGACCGTTTGGTCCAGTCAGGAGTCCGTATGTACAGCCAAGACTCAAAGGACAAAGCCCTCGGCATGCTG